>VOFB01001518.1_pt1 | contig 284076 bp, 291 predicted proteins | sample 5384141 | NCBI WGS metagenome assembly VOFB01 (sample SAMN12384721, study PRJNA508395) | human gut metagenome | isolation source: healthy gut A | host: Homo sapiens | reverse complement strand
GCAATGATGTAAATCAAGCTTAGTTTATATAAATGATAAAAGCCGGCCAACTCCATAAAAGGAATAGCCGGCTTTATTTTATTTACTACCTAGTCAGTTTCTCCGAATCAAAACCTTAATTGTAACTTCTTAGCCACAAATTCTTCTACAAACCGTACTGTTTCTTCAATCCCTAAAGAAGACGAATCAATACACAGATGATAAGTAGCTGCCGCTCCCCATGTCTTATAACTATAATAATTATAATATTCCGAACGTCTTTTATCGGCTTTCTCTATCATCTCTTCCGCCACTTCTTCATTCACATTATGAATCCGGCAAAGACGTATGATACGGTCTTCTTTGGAAGCCGAGATAAAAACATTGGCACAACGGGGATGTTCCCTTAAAATATAGTCAGCACAGCGTCCTACAAACACACAGGATTTTTCTGCCGCCAAACGACGGATAACGTCACTCTGTACCTTGAACAGTGCATCATTGCTCAAGCAGTTGTTACAAGGCATGGCTCCCTCACTGATAAAAGGGAAACGCATACCGAACAGTCCGCCAATAATACCCTGCGAGGCTTTTTCATCAGCCTTTTCAAAAAACTCTTTGCACAATCCACTTTCCTCCGAAGCCAGATTAATCAGTTCCTTATCGTAAAAGTCGATTCCCAAACGGGCTGCCAACTTCTCTCCTATTTCTTTTCCGCCGCTACCTAACTGACGGCCGATATTGATAACATAATTACCGCTCATAGTACATTTTGTTTTATGGTTCTGTAGCAAACATACGACTTTTTTCTAAAAATCACATCATCAAACGAAAGTTATATTTGAAAGTGACTATGAAATATCCTTTTATTTCCTGCTTACGGAACTCATAAAAGCCATCAGAAGTAGCCATACGCCCATAACTTTTTTTCTTTCCCAGAATATCCGCCCAATAAGCCGACAATTCCGCTTCCTTCTTCTTCAGGAAACGCCATGTAGCACCGGCATTCCACAATATTTCATCATCTTCCCCTTTCTGAATATTCGTTCCGCTACGAAGATTATACGTAGCATCTGTGCGCAACTGCAACCCGAAAGGAAAATCAACATAACCATTCAGACCGAAATTATAATAACGCGTATAGGTATCATTATCGTTCAAAGAATTAAGCGAGTATTGGTAATTCCAGGAAGTAGATAAGTCAATGCCTCCCCAAGAAGGTTGATAAGATGCCTGTGCCTCACAATTCAATCCGGTATCACGGGTTGTACTCTTTTCCGGCTGTAAGCTTTTATCTTCATTAATCATACCTACACGGTTACTATGATTACCGGACATATCCAATCTTAAAGAGAAATGTCCAAAACGTTTCCACCAGCTAGCCCCTCCAAACAAATTCCAATTACCGTTTATATTGACCGGATACGTTTCGCGTCCACCGGTCTGCACGTCATATATCATGACTTGTGTAACACTGTTTTGCTCCACCTGTCCGCCTAGGTTTGCAGATATACCTTTAGGTGAGTTCTGAAAATTCAGACGTATATTATGACTAAACATCTGCTTCAAGTCAGGATTTCCACGGGTGATATACAGCGGATTGCTATTATCCGTCAACGGCATCAAATCCGACAAAGAAGGCTGCCGGGTGTTACCGTTATAATTCAGGCTGACACGCATCTCTTTCTTCCGCCAGCTCATCCATATCATAGGTTGGAAATCAATCATATTCATGGCAGTATCCGCATAAAGTTTCCCTACTTTCCGGTCAATGGTACGCCTTTGCGGCGTAACCCCCAGTGATGCGTTAAACATCCATGTGTCATCCGAATAGTTGACTCCTACATTCAGGTCGTGCCCATTACTGCGGCTGTGGCTACGGTTGCTCAAACTATCTACATACCCCGCCTCGTAACCGGAAGGTAACTCACCGTAAATATCCGAACTCGCCAGGGAAGACAATTCATAAGTATCGCGGTTACTCCGTTCATACCGAGTACTCCAGTTATATGCCACCCGCAGACGTACCTTCTTTCCGACAGGTTGAGTAAACGAAAGTCCCACCCTCCAGGAATTATTGCGCTGGGGTGACTTCAAATACTGGTTACGATAAAGTACCGAGTCATTCCCATTCTTATCCTTCAAGCGAAAATAGGTAGTCTCGGAAAGAGAGAAACTTTCATTATTTCCCCACGAATCGGAATTCTGAATATTCAGTCCCAGAGTTGTTCCTTTTTCGTTCAGGCGTCTCATCACTCCCATTGCCCAATGGTAGCGGTGGGATTCATTTTCCGACCGTGACCGATTCTCACTACGGTTCACCTTTATATCCCGGGGAACAGACTCAAAATCACTGAACAAGTTCTCATGGTTTACGCCGGGAGGAGCGTCAAAAGAAGCACTCTGACTGTTACTTTCATTTTGATTAGGAGTATACCCGAAATTTCCACTGAAGTTGACACGCGTGCTTTTATCTACTTTCCACTCTCCCATCAAGCTGGAATTGACCGACCGTCCTTTAGAGTTTCCTTCGTTGGCAGAGGCCGAATATTGGTTGCCACCAGTCAAATACTGCTCCTGATACATAGAAGATATATTCCCGTTCCTGTTAAGATTATAATTCACATGGCCATTCAAAGAAAACTTTCCGCCAAATTTATGTGCCATATTCAATCCCAGCGAATTATTGATATTATCTTTGTATGTACTGTTCTGATATCTATTAGTAGAACGGGCTATAAAAGACAGGTTTTCCCCATTCTTACGGAAATAATTCACTTGTGCCTCCAGATCCTTCTTCTTATTATTGCCATACCCTACCGTCGCATTTGTCAGCCAAGTCTTATTCAGTTCATCCTTGGTTTGCAAGTCAAGCACATATTTCTTTTCTCCCGAACTGATTCCCGTAAATTCTTCCTCTTTTGATTTCTTGTCGTACACCTTTAACTTGCTAATCAAGTTTGCCGGCAGATTCTCAAGCGCGGTCTTTTTATCTCCTGAAAAGAAAGACTCCCCATTTACATTAATTTCGCTGATAGGCTGACCGTTGTAAGTCAATGAATGGTCTTTTTTGTTATATACCAATCCGGGAACACGCTTCACTAAATCTTCCAGATAAGCTCCTTCGGGAGTTTTGTAGGCAGAAGCATTGATAACAGTCGTATCTCCTTCCATAACCACTTCCCTCAATTTTCCGGTCACTACCACCTCATCAATCTGAAGGTCATCATCCTTCAGTACGATAGTGCCCGCATTTATAGATACGGAATCTCCCAATGCACGGTAGAAAGACTGCATTCCCATAAATGAAACCTTCAACAGATATTCTTTCTTTTTCTGTGGCTGATAAGTTAGAGTAAATCGACCGTTTTTGTCACTTGCCGTACCTTTTACAAAAGCAGAGTCCATCTTTTCCAAGACGACAATACTGGCAGAAGGCAAAGATTGTTTCCTTTCACTTCCGGTTTCCAGCATTTGTACCCTTCCCCTGACAGTCCTCACCTGTTGCGCATACACTATTGTATGCATACAAAATAACAGTAAAAGTAATCCGCCCAGTCTGCAAATTTTCATGTCAATAGCAGTATAAGTCTATATTTTAGTTTGAGTCTTAGTAAACAATGTAAAATTAAGGAGTTTCTTTAGAAAGCTTACTATTTTATTCATTTTATTAAAACAAATTACATTCCAATCACACAAGGTCACAATATAAACTAACAAAAAAGACTTCCTCCACATATAAAAATATACTCTTTGAGAAGAATATCCTTTTTATAGAGGAAGAAGTCTCCCTATCAACAAAAACTATCAATTAGAAACTCATGATCACTTAAAATTCTCCGTAAAGAAAACTCCTGCCGGAAAACTATTCTTATTTTTTATATCAAACTGTAAAGCCGGTGTTTTATTGAAATCAAAAATAGCAATATCATTGGTTTTATAATCTGCATATCCTTTCAGAGTGGCAAAATAAACTTCCCCACTCACCGGATCAACTCCCAAACTGTTATAATAAATCCCTGCATCCTCCACATACTCTTTTATATCAGCAACTTCTTCCGTCTCATTCTGAGAAAAAATATGCCGATATAGCTTAAAGCCGGCATTACTGAAATAGATAATATCATCTTTAGCAGAAAAAAAGCAGGGGCAACTCCCCACCCGGCACCAATACTGACATTCAAAGTATGAGAATCAATAGTCTTATAATCAACCGGACTGACTTTTTATAATACTCGCAGGCTTTGTACATGAAACCCACAAATTTCCATCATATGTTTTAGCAACACCGGATAAAGCGCTTTCAAAAGAAATAGTATGTATAACAGTCCCGTTTTGAATAACAAAAAGTTGCTTATTGCCCATCACAAAAGCTTTGTCTCCAACCACAGCCATACGATTTTTCAAAGCGCCTTTCGTCCCCTCAACAAAAGTCAGAACTTCGGTGGAAGTATCCAGCATATAAACTCCATTATTATCACGAATATAAAGATTCTCTCCGACTACAGCCAAATTGGACGGCCAGGACAAAGTAGTATTATCATAAACCTTTTCTTTCTCCAAACTAGTAGCATTCGCAATAGTCAGCAGCCCTTCACCACCATTTTTGGCTCCATTTTGAGAAAGTATATACATCTTATTATCACTGATAAACAGGTCTTGACAGACATTACCAAGCAAAGTTTGATTTACCCGATAATATGCACTATCTACCGCTATGCCTTTTGAATCCACAAAAGTCAAAGTTCCGGTTTCATTCCCCATATTTCCTTCATTCAAAATAAAGGCACCTTTGCCAAACCGCCCTTCCACCTTGGCTGTCATAGTCGTTTGAAGGTTTTCTCCCTTATCATCCGATACCGCCAGTCCTATAACATACTCTCCAGTCTTAGGCTGTGAAAACTTATATGTTGAAGCGGTTGAAACTTCCTTTCCGTCTACTGTCCACAAATATCTCATCGCCCCAGACAGATTTTCAATCCGGGCATCCAGATACAATGTATCTAACTGCGCAATCACATTACTTTCCGATTCACTCCCGATCCATACAGATGAGTTCAAATTTTCCTCCTCATCACATGCTGTAAAAAACAGCCCCAAGGCAACAACTACCAATACAAAATACCTTTTCATTTCAAATTCTTATTATCAATTATTTCTTAACTTATTTGCGGGTATCGATATCAACTCCTAAAACATGCAAATCCTCAACCCCTGATATCTCAGTGGAACATTCACCTAACCAACCATTTTCCTGATTGACACCGGTATATATCTTTATGAAATCAATTCCCGGCAAATGTACCTTCTGACCTTTTGAATTTACTGCCCAATCTATATCAATAGCAGACTCATCTTTAGTGTTCACCTCATTATCAGCATAACCATAACGGAATTTATACAAAACAAAATAATTACCTTGTCCACTTTCATCAACAGCATTTTGAGGTAAACAAGTCCCTTTAAATGTTATCTTATCTTCTTTTATCCATTCCGGAAAATAACACTGATTATGAAATGTATTTTTCACTTTATATCCCGAATTTCCCCGGTTATCTTCCCACCGGATATATTTCTCTCTTTCTTCCGAAGTTTCCGGTTCTTTTTCCGGACGATAATAAGTGATTTCATAGTTTCGATAAGTCTCCACATCATTTCCCGCAGCTACAGCCTTGTCATACCATAATTCCAGTGCAGCGTCTTCATGAGCACTACCGGCAATCTCATACCATTCGTCCTCATCCGGCATACCATTCTGATTTTTATCATAAGCTACCATGATCACTCCCGGCTCACAACTTCCTCCCTCCGGTGCATCAGAGTCTGGATTGGCCGCAGAATAAAAAGCATTGCCAAGTACCCGGAAATCGCGTTTTCCGGTAACATTAGTTATTGTATGGTCAAAACCTACTACGACATATCCTCCGAACCCTCCTAAAGAAATCATCCCCTTTTTATTGTTACCGATAGCTGCCAATACTTTTTCGTTCATAACCTCTTGTGTGTCTCCTTCGTCATATGCCGGCAACGCATTAGTAAATTGTCCCACGGCCGGAACAAAATCAAGAACTTTAGTGATATAAGCCGTTGCTCCTTCAGGAGCCGGTTCGATATTATCAAAAGCTACTGTGACCGTAAAAAGATAATCATAATGATTCTCACCTTGTGACGCACGTAAAATCAGTTCGTATTCTCCTACCTCCTCAAACATATACTCCAAATCTTTTGTCCGGGCAATTTCACTGCCGTCCAGCAACCATAAATAAGAGATCCCTTCATCCGACTCACTTTCAACCCGTACCTTCAACAGTTGATCAACAACAACCGCAAAGCCACCCTCCGGTTGCGACACACGGATGTCTTCCTTTTTCAGTAGGTAAGGCTCCGAAGCATCTTCTCCATCATTACATCCTGTGAATACAGTTCCTACAAACAAAGAAACTGCAATGACTAATGCTAGTCTTAAAATTTTCCTGTCCATTTTTATTCATTATTAGTTATTGAAATGTTTTCGTTGTAAAAGCAAAATGAGCCGGTATATCCCCCGCCCTGACTTTCCATCTTTTCTTTCCTTCAGGACTGAAACAGTAGAGATAACCGGGTACAACATAACTTTTTGCATCCGTTACAAATATTTCTTTGGTCTCGGGATTTACAGCTATCCCATACGGAATTGTTATTTCTGTTTCAGTTTCATCAGTAATAAAATTGCGGGATACTATTTTATTTTGTTTCACGTCATAGAGGGCGTAAGTAATAGTATTACTTTCCGTCACATAACTCCATTCTACACTTGTCATGTAAATCGAATCTCCACTCAAACACATTTCACTGGCAGCAATTCCCAAATTTCCTGTCACACGATCTGTCTGAGTATCTATAATAAAAACATCCGATCCCGTTCCATAATAATCTCCTCTCGAACTCACATATATACGGCCGTATCTATCCAGTTTCATACGGTGAAGATTTATAGCTACATCAATTGTTTTAATAACTTGAAAAGTCTTCAAGTCAATCACCGATACCGTCCGGTCATAGTCCGGAAAACGATAACCGCCGGAATTGGCAACATAAAGTTTTCCATCTTTTATTACCATTTCTTCCGGTTGATAGCCGACTACCACTTCACGGGTTACAGCCAAACTTGTCGTATCCACTTCAACCACTTTTCCCGGACGCGCATTGGGATCTATTCCGACAGGGCCTGCATAAGAACTTACATAAGCCTTTCCATCATTAAAAGTGATATACCGGCAATTTGTCACATTTATTTGCCCCAGATGTTGTGCCGTTTCCACATCCATCACCTCTATAAAATTCGAGCAATTGATTACGGCATACAGCTTATCTCCATAAATCTGCAAATCATTTCCAACATCCCCCAGTTCTTTCACTACGGACGGATTCCGCTCGGCATAAATATTACGATGATACTTACCGGTAGTGCTGTCATAAAAATCAAGCGTACACTTATTACTTCCCATATTTCCTTCATTGAGAAGATACATTCCTTTAATACTGACGCCCCCTAAAGGATCCTTGCCAACATCTATCTCGTCAGAAGGTAGAACCGGAAGCTCGCCCCGACAAGCCAGTAAACAACAGCCTGTTAATATACCAAGCAAGACACGCGAAAGAATATTATTCACAATCATATCGTTAAGTTTAAAATGAATTTAAAGTTAGTTCCGGGCATCGGATAAGACCTCACCACCTCATATTGTTGATTAAAAATATTGTTTACTTCCAAGGTCAACTTGAAATCATACTTTCTCCAACTGAATTTCTTTGCCAAAGAAAAATCACTTGTATACCAAGGAAGACGATAATTCTCCGGAGTATTGGCCGAAACGTCATAGCGCTCTCCCGTATATATAAAGCTATAATTCAATTCCCATGATTTATATCCGGCATTTAATATAGCCGAGCCACTATGCCAGGGAATATACGATATTTGCCCCCCATACGTATCTTTATCCGACTTATCTGTAAAATCCTGTGCTTTCTGATACGTATATGATAACCGGCTGTCAAATACCCAATCGTTACCAAACTTCCAAAGTCCTTGCAAAACGACATCCACTCCTTTTATTTTAACAAGTCCCATATTAATCATTGTCCAACGAAAGAAATTATTGGTAGGAGTAGCTATTATTTTATTTTCCACCTCATTATAATACGCATCCAATTGCACATTCAGTGCTTGCAGCCAGGTTCCGGAAGATAATTTCTGATAAGTGAATCCTAGGTTATACTGATTAGTATACTCAGGTTTCAGCTTTATATTCCCTATAAATGTATAATACAAATCGTTCAAAGTCGGCATACGAAATATCCGTTTGTAAAAAGCACGCAGACTTAAATCAATATTCTTGAAAGGTTTATAGGAAGTGATAACGGTAGGAGTAAATTCCATTTTATTCCCGGCCGAAGTAGTATCTGAAGCAACGTTCTCATTTACAAAAGTTCCCAAGACACTGGCCTGCAACTTAAAACGCTCAAAATGTAAAGAGGTAGCTGCCGCTACCAGCGCCGTATTTCTCCGGGGATAAGGAAAATCTGTCAAATTAGCGTTCAGCTTATTCCATTGGTAGTCCGCTGAAATATTTATATCCCAAAAAGGAAAAAGAGTAACCCTGTTAGCCATTGACAAGTAAACTTCCTGTTGGCGATATGTATTATTTACATACATGGTAGCCTCCTCCTTTTGGGGATCTGCCAGATAATGCAGATAATCATACGCGTATTTGGCATTCAACAACAGACTGTACACATCACCGAAATCTTTTTTGAAAGAAGATTGGAAAAAGAAATTTGTATCCCATTGGCGATCCTCATGTGAGAAACGATTCCGCACAACAGCACCGGGATATCCACGTTCTGAATTATAAAAATAAGCTTTCGTACGCCAGTAACCACTTTTTATCTTGCCATATAAGCCGCCCTCAGCACGCAATGCATTGACATCCCCATTACGGCGTACTGCCGTAGTATCATATCCTCCATCCACCGCATAAGTAAATTTATACTTTCCGGTTGTATACATATATTCAGTACTAAGTGACGCACTCACATTCTCACTCAGTTTCTGTTCCCAAAGCAAAGAAGGATTGACAACTCCGAAAGAGCCCGTCTTAAAAGTCGCTTTCACATGATAAGCCCTATCCTCCCGAAAAACGGGTGTTCTCGACTGGAGATAAATAGAACCTGCAGAACCAAAATCTTTCGCCGGTTGGAAAATGGCACTTTTCTGACCATTATATAAAGTGACAGCTTCCATATTATCCAAAGAGAAACGTCCCAAATCAATCACTCCATTCTGCGCATTACCCAGTTCAATACCGTCATAAAACACTCCCACATGATTCGTTCCCATACTTCGGATATTAACGGTCTTCAACCCGCCTATTCCACCATAATCTTTTATTTGTACTCCGGAAAAATAACGTATAGCGTCCGCTACCGAATGTGCAGCCAGTTTCTCCAACTTATCCCCTGATAAAGATTGCACCGGAATTACCTCCTTATTAATTCTGGCAGTAACCACTACTTCATTAAGATGATGCAAACTGTCCAGTTTGCTTTGTGCTGACGACAATAAAGCCATACTCAAAAAGCATCCTATCCCCAATACCCTAAAATAAATCTGCCCGAACATAATCCTCCTGTTTATTAATTAAAATAATAAACTTTCATAGGGTTACAGTGAGGATGCAATTTTCCATACACTCAAACATATACACGTGCTTCTCCCCGCATAATGGAACACTCAAAAAGGCATATTCCTCCTTCCTGAAACTTCACATCACCAATCAAAGATGTATTTTGAATAAAAAACTGCACTCTTCAAACTCTAATCCCGGAAAGTTTCAAGAATTCAATTTTGGCAGGTCTTCTGACTTACTCCATTTTCCTAACGCCCTTCCCATTCCTCCAAAGCGGAACAGTGGATTTGAGTATTGTAGGAAAACTTTTGGCGGAGCTTACAGCAGCGGGTCTGTTCAGGATTTACACCTGATTCCCTTTTCACCACTCTTTCCGTAGAATCGGAAAAGTGACACCAAAATTTCTGGGGACAAAGATACACAAATAGGAACAAATCGAAAGAAAAATCCAACTAAAATAAAAACAAACTAATAATTAAGTCCTATCTTTGCCGTTCGAAAGGACCCACTATTATTTTTTTCTAATTAAACATCTTATAAAAGTGAAATCTCCTGCTCCGACTATCACGTTACTTTGCCTGCTCTTTTTGGCAAGCTGTATCACCCGTAATAATACATCTCTGGAAGCATTCAACCAAGATGTATATACCCCCTGAATACGCTTCGGGATTTAAAATCCTGGGTGCTGAGAACGCTGCCAGTACGCTTATACAGATTACCAACCCGTGGCAAGGCGCCAACGACGTAACAATGTCTTATTTTGTTACACGCAACGGCGAGCAAGCGCCTGCCGGATTCAACGGTCCCGTCATCCCTGCCGGAGCCAAACAGATTGTATGCATGTCTTCTTCCTATGTTGCCATGCTCGATGAACTGGGAGAAGTCAACCGGATTGTCGGAGTTTCGGGCATTGATTATATCGCCAATCCCTACATCCTTGCCCACAAAGATTCAATCAAGGATATGGGTCCTGAAATGAACTACGAACTGCTGATTGGATTAAAGCCCGACGTAGTCTTGCTCTATGGCATAGGTGACGCCCAAACCGCTGTAACGGACAAACTGAAAGAACTTTCCATACCTTATCTATATATGGGGGAATATCTGGAAGAATCACCGCTCGGCAAAGCCGAATGGATGATTGTCCTTTCCGAACTGACAGACAAACGGGAAAAGGGAATAGAAATATTCCGGGAAATTCCCCAACGTTATTACGCACTGAAAGCCCTCACGGATTCCGTCAGCCAGCGTCCTACCGTTATGTTCAACACTCCGTGGAACGACAGTTGGGTAATGCCTTCCACCCAAAGTTATATGGCACGACTGATTGCCGATGCAGGCGCAGAGTACATTTATAAAGAAAACAGTTCCAACAGTTCAACCCCAATCGGACTGGAAACAGCCTATGGCCTGATACAAAAAGCCGATTACTGGATTAATGTCGGTTCGGCAACTACACTTGAGGAGCTGAAAGCTGTCAACCCTAAATTCGCAGACGCAAAAGCCGTGAACGAAAAGACTGTTTATAACAACAACTTACGGTTGACGCCGACAGGCGGAAACGATTATTGGGAATCGGCAGTTGTCCGTCCCGATGTTGTGTTACGTGACTTGATTCATATTTTTCATCCGGAGCTTGTTTCCGATTCACTTTATTATTACAGGCGTCTGGAATGAAACACCCCCGCAAACATACTGCACTTTTATTTATCGTGCTAGGCATAACCGCCCTATTATTGCTAGTCATAGATATGGCAACGGGAGATACATATATTCCTATCACCAAGGTATGGGCTGTACTCACCGGAGGCGAATGTGACGAAATGACACGGAATATTCTCCTTTCTATCCGTTTCATACGGGTAGTGGTAGCGGCTTTGATAGGAATAGCACTCTCCGTTAGCGGTTTACAGATGCAAACAGTATTCCAGAATCCGTTGGCAGATCCTTACCTGCTGGGAGTAAGTTCCGGTGCAGGATTAGGGGTTGCCTTGTTTATACTGGGAGCTCCACTGCTCGGCTGGTCTGAATTTCCACTGCTCCAGTCATTGGGCATCGTCGGTTCCGGTTGGATAGGAACGGCTGTCATTTTACTGGGAGTAGCCGTTATCAGCCGGAAAGTAAAAAACATTCTCGGTGTATTGATTATGGGAGTTATGATAGGTTATGTGGCAGGCGCCATTATCCAGATACTGCAATATCTGAGTTCTGCCGAACAACTGAAAATGTTCACGCTTTGGTCAATGGGTTCTCTCGGACACATCACCACTACCCAACTGGGAATCATGACGCCTATGTTATGCCTGGGACTGCTCATTTCCATAGTCTGCATCAAACCGTTGAACCTGTTGCTTCTTGGAGAAAACTATGCACGAACGATGGGAATGAACATTAAGCGTTCACGTACACTCATCTTCATCTCCACCGCGCTGCTGACAGGAACGGTCACCGCTTTCTGCGGCCCGGTAGGATTTATCGGGCTGGCAGTACCGCATGTCACACGACTGCTATTCAACAATGCCGACCACCGGATACTGGTCCCCGGCACCATGCTGACAGGGCTTATCAGCATGCTTCTCTGCGACATCATCGCCAAGAAGTTCCTGCTTCCGGTTAACTGCATCACCGCCTTGCTAGGTGTTCCGGTTATTTTATGGGTAATTGCTAAAAACTTGCGTAGATTCAAATGATAGAACTTAAAGAACTGACATTAGGATATGGACAGCGCACGCTGTTGGAAACGGTAAACGCCCGAATCACAGGCGGACAACTCGTTGCCCTGTTAGGACGTAACGGAACGGGAAAGAGTACCCTGCTCCGTGCTATGATGGGGCTGGAAAAGCCTCAATCGGGAGAGATTACTCTGCAAGGAAAAGACATAGCATCATTGAAACCGGAAAAATTAGCTCTGAGCATTAGTTTCGTAACCACCGACAAAGTGCGCATCGCCAATCTTCGCTGCAAGGATGTGGTAGCGTTGGGGCGTGCTCCCTACACAAACTGGCTCGGTCAGCTTCAACCGGAAGACCGGAAAATAGTGGATAATGCCATTCAGTTGGTCGGTATGTCCGGTTATGCAGAAAAGACAATGGATAAGATGTCCGACGGCGAATGCCAGCGAATTATGATTGCTCGTGCGCTTGCGCAGGACACCCCGGTAATCCTGCTCGACGAGCCGACTGCCTTTCTTGACTTGCCCAATCGTTATGAACTCTGCCTGCTACTGAAAAAGCTGGCACAAGAAGAAGGCAAATGTATCTTATTCTCCACACATGACCTTGACATCGCATTGTCGCTTTGTGACTCTATCATGCTGATAGATAACCCATATATGTACACTTTGCCCACTTCGGAAATGATAACCAGCGGACATATAGAAAGACTTTTCCGTAATGAATCGGTGACATTCGACGCTCAGGAGATGAGGGTGCGCATCAAATCAGTATAGTCTCAAACTTTTCTTTATATCAAAATAATTGCTACCTTTGTTCCTACAAACAGAACATACGTAGTATGTATTACCGTATCCGCAACAAAGAACGCTTGCTACATCCTTGCGAGCAAGAACAGATTGCGGCTATCTTTTTGAAACATGGTATTAAGACCAAACCCGAATTTGACCGGTATATTGATAAATACGACTGGTAAATCGCTGTTCCAGTATGTTCTGACAAAGGGTTATTCTCACCGTGATGAGAATACTTTGAGAAAAACACTATCTTTTTTCGAAGGAAGCAATTAGTCGGTCGGATGCAGTTGCCCCGCCGCTTTCAGATAAGCAATATAATTCACATACAATTGGAAATGAGCGTCTACACGTGTCTGGTAAGCCTGTTGCCAGAGCATTTGCGCTTCCCAAATAATCCGAGAGAGTTTCCAGTCCGACCTCATACTGTTTGCCGCTGACTTTCATATTTTCTTCCGCCTGTTCCAGCGAACGATCGGAAAGTTCCGTTTCAAGACGCGCCTCATCCAAGTTATTAGCTGCCTGCATTAATTCCAGCAACATCTTTTCACTGGCATTTTCTTGTTCAAGACGAGTTTGTTCGAGTTTCGCTTTGGCGGATTTTACCTTATTGGTACGTTCACCAAAATGAAACAGGGGGACGGAGACATTCAAAAAAACGGAGAAAGCTCCTTTTTTCATAAATGTTTCGTCGTTGATTTCCAGCCCGTGAAGATAGTCGTAGCTGCCTCTGACGCCGATACGAGGGAGCAATTCACTACGGTTCAGCTTCACTTCCTGCTCAGCGATAGCAACTTGTTTGTTCAGTATTCCATATTCCGGACGGGCGGTAATATCGGAAACCTGGATTTTCCACTCCTGTTCCACTTCGGGGAAGTCATCGGAAATATCAATTTGCGTTGTCAAGGGACGTCCGATGTAATGGCAAAGATTCATGGAAGCAAGGCGAAGGGCATTGTCTGCCTTACGCAAAGAAAGTTCGCTGTCGTTGAGCTTCACTTGCACTTTCAATACGTCATTCTGAGGTTTCATGCCATGTTGGTGGGCACTTTTCACGTTCCGGGACAGTTCCGTCAATAAAGCGTGATATTTCTCGGCCACTTTCTTCATTTCTTTGGCTTTCACTAGTTGGACGTAAGCTTTGTCCGTATTCAGAAGAACTTCCGAGGTAGTCAGCGCTTCGTTCAGGTGAGCCATCTCTTTACCCAGCAAAGACATTTTATAGGCCGCACGAATTTTGCCGCCCATATAGAGAGGCTGCTCCATTTGTATGCCGCCGGAATAAACGGTTCCTACTTTATAATCCAGGTTCAACCCGGGGAAATAGGCGAAACCGCTGGATACCAGTTCTCCCGTAGTGGGGTTGGGCATGAAAACAGGGAGATTACCGCCCGGAATGCCGAGACTTCCATCGGCAGTGCTGTAAATCCCTGTTCCGTTAGCGGTAAAGTTCGGGAAAAAATTGGCTTTATAGCTGAGAGACATCAACCGCGCTGCTTCTGTCTGCCGGTCGGCAGCAGCCATTTCCTTATTGTATTTCAACGCCATTTCGCGGCATTGTTTCAGGCTTAGTTTCTCTTGTGCGGAAAGAGAAAGCGTTGTGCCGAACAATATGCCCGCTATTATTCCAATGGCTGAAAGAATCTCTTTTTTCATTTGTCTGTCTTTTTTATATGAAAGAATAATGCATACAAAATAGGAATAAACAATAAAGTAATCAGCGTACCGAACAACAGTCCGCCCATAATAGAAGCCGCCAACGAACCGAACATGGCATCCGGCAACAATGGAATCATTCCCAAAATCGTAGTCAGCGAAGCCATCATCACGGGACGGAGACGGCTCTGCGAACTATCTATCAATGCCGTCACCGGTTCCACTCCCTGACTGATTTGCAGGTAATTTCATCCATCAGCACAATACCGTTTTTGATAATCATACCGATAAGTCCCAGTGTACCGACGATAGCAACAAAGTTGAACGTCTTTCCGGTCAGCAGCATTACAGCTACCACACCGACAAATACCAAAGGAATCGTGCAGAAGATGATAACCGGCTTCCGATAATCCTTGAACAGCATAATCAAGATAGAAATCATCAGAATGATAGCAAACGGGAAGTTCTTGAACAAATACTGCATAGATTTCGTGCTGGCATTTCTTTCGCCTTGCCATTGCAGCTTGTAGCCGTCGGGAAGCGGAATCCGTTCAATCTGCCCGGCAATAGACTGCCGGGCTTTCTCCGTTTCCACGCCCGGAACAGGGGAACATTGCACGCGCTGGCTACGTTGCCCGTTATAGCGGGGGACAACCGGGTCTTCCCATTTCACGTCTATCCGCTTGCTGATTTGTTTCAGCGGAGTAGTTCCCATTAAAGTTTCCACAAGTTCCTCTTTAGAGAGTGTTCCCGTTTTCAGTTTCATCATCATCTCCTGTGTCAACAAGCCGTTGAGGGAAGGAAGGGAAGAAAATATCTGCGTGTTATCCAGATTCTCAATAGGTTTTCCATGTTCGTCAAGACAGCGCAAGTAGATGTTATCCTTATGAATTCCTTCGTAGAAAGAACCAATCGGGATACCACTCGTAGCCGTGAGCAGGGAAAGACTCACGTCATTTCGGCTCAATCCGATAGCACGTGCCGTAGGCTGATCGTATTCAATAGTCAGTACGGGAATTTGCGGTTCCCAGTCCGTGGTAATCAGGTAGACATCCGGGCAATTCTCCATAATCTTGCGGGCACTGTCTGCCAACTGATGTAGCACAGCAGGATCAGGACCGGTAAATTGCGCTTCGATAGGATATTTCTTGAACATCAGATTGTAGCGGTTCAGCTTCACGTAAGCATCCGGATAATGTTGTGAAAGATACTGTTGAATCTCTGCCATGTTATCCACCAAATCGTCCGGAGAGGTGAAGTCGATTATCAGTTCACCGTAAGATAAAGAAGGGTTGGCTATATTACGTACCAAGTTGTAACGGGCAGGCGTCCCGCCGATAGAAGTGGTGACGTGTGTAACTTCCGGACGCTTTTTCAGGTAAACTTCGATTTCTTCCAAGTCATGTGCTACACGAGTGGAGTTAGTCCCTTCCGGCAATTTATATTCCATGTAAAGCTGATCGTAGACCATATCCGGGAAGAAAGCCCTGCTTCATAAACCGGTAACTAAACCCCGAAAGTACCACCAAGGCAATCATGGCAAAGACAAAGCTCCAGCGATGTGCCAGGCTGAATCTCAATAATGAACGGAGCACAGCATAAATCTTTCCTTCATACACACGTTTTCCGGCAGCAGTAGTTGCCGCAGAGATTTCCGGATGCAAAATCCGGTCGGCCATCAACGGAACGTGCACCAAGGCCAGCACCCAGCTAAGCAATAGGGAAACAGCGAGTACGATAAACAAGTCGCGCGTGTAGACTCCTGCCGTATCGGGAGACATGAATATAGGAAGGAAAGCGATAATAGCAATCAGGGTAGCGCCGAGCAGAGGCATTGCCGTCTGCCGCCCGATAGCGGTCATGGCTTCCATGCGGCTCTTTCCGGCTTTCAAATCGACCAGAATACCGTCTATAATGACAATCGCGTTATCCACCAGCATTCCCATCGCAAGCACGAACGAGGCCAATGATACACGCTGCATCGTGCCGTCCATAAAATACAGGAACAGGAAAGTGCCGAATACTGTCACTACCAGGCTGATACCGATAATCACCCCGCTCTTGAATCCCATAGCAATCATCAGGATGACAACTACAATAATCACGGATTCTATCAGATTCAGAATAAATGTCCCCAACGAACTTCCGACACGTTCGGGCTGATAGAATACCTTATGACACTCTACTCCTGCCGGCAGGCGTTCGGCTTTAGTTGCTCAAGTTTCTGCTCCACTCGTTTGCCGACTTTGATAATATCGGCATCCGGAGAGGCAGCAACCATGATTCCCATCGCACGCTGACGATCATAGAACAATTCGTTGCGGGTAGGGTCTTCGTAGTCTTTCTCAATGCGGGCGATGTCGCTCAGACGCAGCTGGTCGGCATCATGTCCCTGAATCAGCATACGTCCGATGTCTTCCACCGTCTTAAACTTGTCACTGACTGTCACCCGGATACGATTATCGCCATTATCATAATAACCAGTATAAGTAGTTTGGTTCTGTCCGTTCAAGGTGGCAAGCACTTCGGCGGGTTTCACACCCAAGTTGGCCATCCGGTCTTGCAATAGGGAGATATTAATACATTCGGGACGGTTGCCGTATAAGTCGACGCGCTCCACACCATCCAATTCGCTGACTTCACGTTTCACCAGTTCTGAATAATCAGATAGTTCCCTGTCAGAAAGTCCGTCGCCCGTCAAGGCAAAAAACATTCCGTAGACATTACCGAAATCATCTTTCACGATAGAAGGGCTGGCACCTTCGGGAAGTTCCGCCTGTGCGTTCGCCACTTTACGGCGCAGCAAGTCCCAGCATTGTTCTACGTCGGTCTCCTTGACAGTCGTTTTCAGTTCTACCTGAATCAGGGAGAGATCGTTGTAGGAATAGCTTTCCACATTATCTATATTCCCCATAGAGCGAATATTCTTCTCGAGTACATCCGTCACTTCCAGTTCTACCTGATGCGCGGATGCACCGGGATAGGTAGTAACCACCATGGCAAGCTTTACCGTTATTTCTGGGTCTTCCAATTTACTCATCTCGTAGCTGGAATAAGCTCCTCCTACAATCAGTACGGCAATCAGGAAGTAGATCAACTTCTTGTTCTCAAATGCCCATTTACTAATATCAATCATAGCAGTCCTCCCACATTGGTTTCAGTAGCCGGAAGAAGCGGTTCCACCTGTTGCCCATCTTTCACATGATGCACTCCCGAGACAACAATCAAGTCACCCGGTTTCACTTCGTCCGAAACTATAAGGCATCTGCCGTCACTAAGCAAGCGAGTAACGGTCACATCGCAACGACGAATCGTTTTATCGGACGGATTATAAAGAAAGACACCCGTATTCCCGTTCTGACGAAGAATCGCTCCACCGGGAACCGACAGGTTACACACATCTCCTTCACTATTCGATAGTTACCATTGTATTCATGCCCGGAGAAGGAACCGCCTGCTTGTCTCCGCTTTTCAATTGAAGGCGCATGGTATAGAGCTGGTTGGCATTCGCTTTGGGAGTGACGCTAATCAAATCCAGCACATATCTCTGCTGCGGATATACATCGAATGTGCAATAATAGCGGGTAAACTGCTGTCGACGAATATATTCCACTGCCGGAAGATTAATCTCCACTTCCGGCGTTCCCTCGCTGATTACGGAAACGACAGGCATTCCGGCAGCCACCGTCTCATGGGAGTCAAAAAGACGTTTCTGTACATATCCGCTGAAAGGGGCATACAAACGGGTATATTCCAACTGGTCTTTAGCATGGTTGTATTTGGCGGTAATCTGCCTCAGTCCGTACACGGCTTTGTCGTTTGCGTCGGGAGTGGTTACATTTTCCTTATAAAGAGCCATTACGCGCTCCGCTTCCGCCTTGACACGCTGGTATTCGGCTTCCGCCGCATCCAGTTGAATCTGATAATCTGTAGGATCTAATTCGGCAAGCAGTTGTCCTTTACGCACATAGGCACCGTCATTTACATGCATACGCTGAATAGTACCACTCACCCGGAAAGACAGACTTATGTCCTGTGCCGCTTTCACCCGTCCCGGAAACTGCAAAGCTATTTGTCTGTCGGCAGAAAGTACGGTATCAATCTTCACTGCCGGCTTATTTTCTATATTCTGCACACGCTGATTGCATGACGCCAGCAAAACTGCAAGAAGTCCTGTTAATAAGAAGTCCAATCGTCTCATATTTTCACTTATTAGTTAGTTGCCACAAAAGTATCCCAAGCAAACATGAGGAGAAAGGTTGATTTAGACGAAACATTGTTCTATTTGTACGTTACCTAAGATAAAAAGCCGGAATAGTTTGTTATTTGTAGCTATTTGTTTGTTAATTTGCAGTGAAACCCATTTGAAACGAAAAGATACATGGAGCCACTGATGCCATTCAATTATGTTATAATAACTCCGGAAGATACATCTATGAGTGAAGGGTGTATGTCGGCATCTCTCCCAAGGAGTATCGCAACAAGCCCGTCAGACAGACACTTTCCTGAATTGCTTGAACTGCCACCAAAGCATTGTCCCGGCAATCAAGCTTGCTATAAGATCGGAAATCGGCATACTTATCCAGACTCCCAGTTGTCCGTAGAACTGTGGAAGAATCAGCAGACAAGGTATCAGGATAAGAACCTGGCGGGAGACAGACAAAAATATCGCCTTGCTCGCCATGCCGATACTCTGGAAGAAGTTGGAAGTCACCATTTGGAAACCCACAATAGGAAAGAACATCACAACAATACGCAGCCCTTTGGCAGAAATGCGTACCAGTTCTTCGTGTGTCGTAAAAATCGAGACTGCTAGCCGGGGAATAAACATTCCCATCAGGAAGCCTGTAGTGGTAACAATGGTTGCTGCATAAATAGTTATTTTCAAGACTTTTGTCACACGCGGATATTGCTTGGCTCCATAGTTGTAACCGGCGATCGGCTGCATACCCTGGTTCAGTCCCATTACAATCATGACAAAGAGGAATACCAATCGGTTGACAATACCGAACGCTCCGATAGCCAAGTCACCACCGTGATGCTGCAAACCTTGATTGATAAGAATAACGATGAAACAGGCTGCCAGATTCATAAGGAAAGGCGCCATACCGATTGCTAAAGAATCGACTACGATTTTCTTCTTCAACCGGAAAATTCCTTTATGGAAGTGCAGCAGTTCTTCTTTGTCGATAATTGCCGGAATGGCAAGTCCGATGATAATATTCAGTACCAGCACATTGCCGAGTACCCGTTGTGCGGTGTCGTAATCTTTCTGTCCCAGTTTCACCGAGACCAATGTAGCCGCTCCCACACCGACCAGCGAGCCGAAAGCGGCAGCGAGATTCATCAGCGGAAAGGTCCGCCAATCCGGCATTGCCCCTACCCCGTGACCGATGAAAATACTGTCCACCATATTATGAGAAGACGCGTCATGGCGATGAATGGCATACTAAAAATCTTTTCCGTACCCAACGCAGTGGGTGTCTTTTGTCCTGTCATACCTATTAGTTTTGAGGGCGCAAAGGATATATGAGAAAAGTTTCGTATTTTTGCCTCCAAAATTGAGTTAATACGTAACGAAATGAATATATTAGAACTAAGTGAACAGGAAATCATTCGACGCAACAGCCTGAATGAGCTTCGTGCAATGGGCATTGATCCGTATCCCGCTGCAGAGTATGTAACCAATGCTTTCTCTACTGATATTAAAGCTGAATTCAAAGATGACGCTGAGCCGCGCAAAGTATCTGTAGCCGGACGTATGATGACACGCCGTGTGATGGGTAAGGCTTCTTTTATTGAATTGCAGGACTCTAAAGGTCGCATTCAGGTATACATTACCCGCGATGATATCTGTCCGGGAGAAGACAAGGATCTCTACAACTCTGTATTTAAACGCCTGCTCGACTTAGGCGATTTCATTGGAATCGAGGGTTTTGTATTCCGTACCCAAATGGGCGAAATCAGTATCCATGCCCAAAAGCTGACCGTACTGGCAAAATCCATCAAACCGCTGCCTATTGTAAAATACAAAGACGGCGTAGCTTACGACTCCTTTTGAAGACCCCGAACTCCGCTATCGCCAACGTTATGTGGACCTGGTAGTGAATGACGGCGTAAAAGAAACATTCCTGAAACGTGCCACGGTTATTAAGACCATGCGTGCCGTACTGGACGAAGCCGGCTACACGGAAGTGGAAACTCCGATTCTGCAATCCATCGCAGGTGGAGCAAGTGCCCGTCCTTTCATCACTCACCACAACTCACTGAATATGGATCTGTATCTGCGTATTGCTACCGAGCTTTACTTGAAACGTTTGATCGTTGGTGGTTTTGAAGGCGTGTATGAAATCGGAAAGAACTTCCGCAACGAAGGTATGGACAAGAACCATAACCCGGAATTTACCTGTATGGAACTGTACGTACAATATAAGGATTACAACTGGATGATGAGTTTCACCGAGAAATTGCTGGAACGTATCTGCATTGCCGTGAACGGCAGCGAAGAAACTACCATCGACGGTAAGACCATCAGCTTCAAGGCACCATACCGCCGCTTACCTATCCTGGACGCTATCAAGGAAAAGACCGGTTACGACCTGAATGGCAAGAGTGAAGAAGAAATCCGCCAAGTCTGCAAGGAACTGAAAATGGAGATCGACGACACAATGGGTAAAGGCAAGCTGATTGATGAAATCTTCGGAGAATTCTGCGAAGGTACTTTCATCCAGCCTACTTTCATCACTGACTATCCTGTTGAAATGAGTCCGCTGACCAAGATGCACCGCTCTAAACCGGGACTAACCGAACGTTTCGAACTGATGGTGAACGGTAAAGAGCTTGCCAATGCTTACTCGCGAATTGAACGATCCTCTGGATCAGGAAGAACGTTTCAAAGATCAAATGCGATTGAGCGAAAAGGGAGACGACGAAGCAATGTTCATCGACCAGGATTTCCTGCGTGCTTTGCAATTCGGTATGCCTCCTACATCGGGTATCGGTATCGGTATTGACCGTCTGACGATGCTAATGACAGGCAAGTCGTATATTCAGGAAGTATTGTTCTTCCCGCAAATGCGCCCCGAAAAGGTGATCCGAAGGACGCTGCCGCCAAATATATGGAACTGGGTATCGCAGAAGATTGGGTGCCTGTTATCCAGAAAGCCGGCTACAACACCGTAGAAGACATGAAAGATGTGAATCCGCAGAAACTGCACCAGGACATCTGCGGTATTAACAAGAAATATAAACTGGAACTGACCAATCCGTCGGTAAACGACGTAGAAGGCTGGATTGGATTTACAGAAAATTAAATAAGTTCTTCATCCAAATCCATACAAATGAAATTACCCGGTAAGATAGCGATAATGGGCGGAGGAAGTTGGGCCACAGCTATCGCGAAGATGTGTCTGGCCCAAGAAGACTCTATCAATTGGTATATGCGACGCGATGATCGTATCGCTGATTTCAAGAGATTAGGGCACAATCCGGCTTATCTGACAGGAGTGAAATTCGATACCAAGACGTATCTCTTTCAGTTCAAAAATCAACGATGTGGTAAAAGATTCGGATACACTGATATTCGTCACTCCCTTCCCCCTATCTCAAAGCTCATCTGAAGAAGCTGAAAACGCGGATACGGGATAAATTCATCATTACTGCTATAAAAGGAATCGTACCCGACGACAATCTGATCGTATCGGAGTACTTTACCAAGGAATACGGCGTTCCACCCGAAAATATCGCTGTACTGGCAGGTCCCTGCCATGCGGAAGAAGTAGCCTTGGAACGTCTCTCTTATCTCACCATCGCTTGTCCGGACACAGACAAGGCATGTACCATCGCACGTCGTCTGGCCAGTTCTTTATCAAAACATCCGTTAGCAACGACGTATCCGGTATAGAGTACAGTTCTGTACTCAAAAACGTGTACGCTATTGCCGCCGGTATTTGCAGCGGACTGAAGTACGGTGATAACTTCCAGGCGGTATTGATATCCAACGCCATGCAAGAAATGAACCGTTTCTTACAAACAGTGCATCCGCTGAACAGAAACGTGGATGATTCTGTTTATTAGGGGATTTATTGGTGACAGGTTACTCCAACTTCAGCCGCAATCGCACTTTTGGAACTATGATAGGTAAAGGGTATTCTGTAAAGAAGCGCACAAATAGAAATGGAGATGATTGCTGAAGGATATTACGGTACAAAGTGTATCAAGGAAATCAACAAGCATCACCATGTCAATATGCCGATACTGGATGCTGTCTATAACATTCTATACGAACGTATCTCACCAATGATAGACAAACTGTTGACTGATTCTCTTTTAAGATAATCGAGGCATTAAATTACTAAAGATTCTTTTATAAATAAATACTTAAAACAAAAAAATACCTTTTCCATTATACTTAAAAAATATGATTAGCTTGAACATCGAAAAGACATTTGGATTCATCTCCAAAGCATCTGTTGCTGCCTACGAAGCAGAAGTAAAAGCCGCACAGGAAATGCTTGAAAAAGGACTGGCAAAGGGAACGACTTTTTAGGATGGCTGCACTTGCCTTCTTCTATCACTAAGAACACTTGGCTGACTTGAAAGCTACCGCACAGGTATTAAGCGACAACTGTGAGGTAGTAATCGTAGCCGGCATCGGCGGAAGCTATCTCGGCGCACGTGCAGTCATCGAAGCTTTATCAAACAGCTTCACTTGGTTGCAGGAAAAGAAAACTGCTCCTGTAATGATCTATGCAGGACACAATATCAGCGAAGATTATTTGTACGAACTGACTGAATTCCTGAAAGACAAGAAATTCGGCGTCATCAATATCTCCAAATCCGGAACTACCACCGAAACAGCTCTCGCTTTCCGTCTGTTGAAAAAGCAGTGTGAAGACCAGCGTGGTAAAGAAATGCAAAGGAAAGTTATCGTTGCCGTGACAGATGCCAAGAAAGGCGCTGCCCGCATAACAGCTGATAAGGAAGGTTACAAATCATTCATTATCCCCGACAACGTAGGAGGACGCTTCTCTGTACTGACTCCGGTTGGTTTATTACCGATAGCTATTGCCGGGTTCGATATCGAGAAACTAGTAGCCGGTACCGCTGACATGGAAAAAGGCATGTGGCGCGGATGTTCCGTTTGCAGAAAACCTTGCTGCTATCTATGCTGCTACTCGTAACGAACTGTACAAGAACGGAAAGAAGATCGAAATCCTTGTAAACTTCTGTCCGAAACTGCATTATGTAAGCGAATGGTGGAAGCAATTGTACGGAGAATCAGAAGGTAAGGAAAACAAAGGTATTTTCCCGCAGCAGTAGACTTCTCAACTGATCTGCACTCTATGGGTCAATGGATTCAGGAAGGTGATTTTAAGTTCAGCTCCATTCCCATCCAAGAGCAAAAAAGCATTCACCTTATCCCCTACCTTTAAAGCCGGCAGATTATCTTTCTGATTAGTATAGTCTTCCCCTTTAGAATCCTCACTGTCCGGACCAGTATTTACATACAGTCTTTCTATCGTGATAACAGGACTTTCCCCGCTATCAGAACAAGCACCTAAAAACAATGGTAGCAACAATAATACTCTCTTTTTCATGCTATCATTGAGTTTATAATGCTACAAAAATACACATAATCTTCTAAATGACAAATAATTGGATACTTTATTGCTCAAAGAGCCCGCTTGCAACTATCCGTCCGTTTTGTCTTATCTCTCATTTTTTATAGTTATCTTTGCCTCGTATATGTTTCGAAATAAGAAGATTAAACTCTAAACAGATAATGGTTCACTATTTATAAAGTATGAAGAAAAAACTGAAAGCCGTCCTGTTTGACATGGACGGCGTACTTTTTGACTCTATGCCCTATCATTCGGAAGCCTGGCATACAGTAATGAAATCTCACGGACTCACTCTTAGTCGCGAAGAAGCATATATGCACGAAGGACGGACAGGAGCCTCCACTATTAATATTGTTTTCCAACGTGAACTGGGAAGGGAGGCCACCCAAGAAGAAATAGAAAGTATATATCAGGAGAAAAGTGTCTTATTCAACTCGTATGCAGAAGCAGAACGTATGCCCGGCGCATGGGAACTGTTGCAAAAAGTAAAAGGTGAAGGACTCACTCCAATGGTGGTAACAGGTTCCGGACAACTTTCATTACTCGAACGGTTGGAGCATAACTTTCCGGGAATGTTTCACAAAGAACTAATGGTTACGGCATTCGATGTCAAATACGGAAAGCCAAACCCGGAACCGTATCTTATGGCCCTGAAAAAAGGTGGTCTGAAAGCCGATGAAGCGGTGGTAGTGGAGAACGCACCTCTCGGGGTAGAAGCCGGACACAAAGCCGGCATTTTCACAATCGCTGTGAACACGGGACCTCTGGACGGACAGGTATTGCTGGACTCCGGAGCGGATTTATTACTACCGTCCATGCAAGCGCTCTGTGAAGCTTGGGATGGACTTGATTTATAGAAATTCTAACCAACAAACGACGATTCTATCATGCAAAAGTTATTATCTTTACCCCCAAACCTGATCCACTGTTTTCACGAACTGGAAGAAGTTAATCATAACGAATGGTTTTGTACATCCGATCCCATAGGCAGCAAGCTTGGCTCCGGAGGCGGAACAACCTGGCTCTTGCAAGCCTGCCACCAGGCATTTGCCCCACAAGAGTCTTTCAATGATTGGATAGGACGCGAAAAAAGGATATTACTTCATGCAGGAGGACAAAGCCGCCGCTTACCCAGCTACGGACCTTCCGGCAAAATATTGACTCCGATCCCGATCTTCAGTTGGGAAAGAGGACAAAAACTCGGACAGAACCTGCTGTCTTTGCAACTCCCGTTATACGAAAGAATCATGCAGCAAGCGCCGGCCGGCATGAATACATTGATAGCCAGTGGAGATGTATATATCCGTTCGGAAAAACCTTTGCAGGACATCCCCAATGTGGACGTAGTGTGCTACGGCTTATGGGTAAATCCTTCCTTGGCCACTCATCACGGAGTATTTGTCTCCGACCGGGAAAGCCCTGAAGTACTCGACTTCATGTTACAGAAGCCCTCTCTGGAAGAGTTGGAAGGTTTATCCAAGACACACCTTTTCCTAATGGACATCGGCATCTGGATTTTAAGTGACCGCGCCATCGAAGTATTGATGAAACGGTCATTAAAAGAAGGAACCAATGATATTAATTATTATGACTTATACTCGGACTATGGCTTGGCTTTGGGAGAGCATCCCAAGACGAAAGATGAAGAAATCAATCAGTTATCCGTAGCCATATTACCTTTGCCCGGTGGAGAATTCTACCATTATGGTACAAGCCATGAACTGATTTCTTCTACTTTAGCCATACAAGACAAGGTACGCGATCAAAGAAGGATCATGCACCGGAAAGTAAAACCGAATCCGGCTATCTTTATCCAGAACTCTATCACACAAGTCTCCCTCTCTGCAGACAATGCTAACTTATGGATTGAGAACAGCCATGTAGGGGAAGGCTGGAAACTGGGATCCCGCCAAATAATAACAGGAGTTCCCGAAAACCAATGGAACATAAACTGCCGGACGGTATCTGTATTGACGTGGTTCCTTTTGGCGACAACGACTCGTTGCACGTCCTTACGGCTTGGATGATGTATTCAAAGGAGCATTGAAAAATGAAACGACCACATATCTCAATATCCCTTTTTCACAGTGGATGCAGGAAAGAACCCTTACTTGGGAAGACATAAATGGACGCACGGACGATTTACAGTCTGCTTCCATTTTCCCGGTAACAGCTTCCGTAGAAGATTTGGGTATATTGATACGTTGGATGATCTCCGAACCCCAACTGGAAGAAGGAAAACAACTTTGGCTAAAAGCAGAAAAAGTCTCTGCCGATGAAATATCCGCACGCGCGAATCTGAAACGACTGTATGAGCAGCGTAGCGCTTATCGCCGGAGCAACTGGAAAGGGCTGGCCGACAATTACGAAAAGAGTGTATTCTATCAACTCGATTTGCAGGATGCTGCCAAAGAATTTGTCCGCTTTGATTTAGCCACGCCTGACATATTAAAAGAAGACACCGCGCCAATGGTCAGAATCCACAACCGGATGCTACGGGGACGTATCATGAAACTACACGGCGACAGTAACTATAAAGAAGAAGAACAATCGGCATTCCAACTTCTTCGCAACGGATTATTGGGAGCTATGCCCAGCCGGAAGAACCAGCCCCGTCTCGATGTATATTCGGACCAGATTGTATGGGGACGTAGCCCCGTTCGCATCGACCTGGCAGGAGGGTGGACAGATACCCCTCCCTACTCTCTCTATTCGGGAGGAAGTGTTGTCAACCTGGCTATCGAATTGAACGGACAGCCACCCTTGCAAGTATATGTGAAACCATGCAAAAAGTATCATATCGTACTTCGCTCCATTGATATGGGTGCTGTGGAAATCATAGAAAACTATGAGGAACTGCAAGACTACAAGAAAGTCGGTTCTCCTTTCTCTATTCCCAAAGCGGCCCTTACTTTAGCCGGATTTGCACCGGAATTTTCCGCCGAGAACTACGCTTCGCTGGAAGAACATCTGAAAGCCTTCGGCGCAGGACTCGAAATTACCTTATTAGCGGCAATTCCTGCGGGTTCGGGGTTAGGAACCAGTTCCATTCTGGCTTCCACCGTTCTCGGAGCTATCAATGATTTCTGCGGACTGGCATGGGATAGAAACGATATTTGCAGTTATACATTGGCATTAGAGCAGTTGCTGACCACCGGCGGTGGTTGGCAGGATCAATATGGCGGTGTCTTCTCCGGCATTAAATTGCTACAATCCGAAGCAGGTTTCGAACAGCATCCATTAGTGCGCTGGTTGCCCGACCAACTATTCACCCATCCCGACTATCGCGACTGCCATTTGCTTTACTACACAGGCATCACCCGTACAGCGAAAGGAATATTAGCCGAAATCGTCAGCTCCATGTTCCTCAATTCCGGTCCGCACCTCAGCTTATTAGCCGAGATGAAAGTACACGCAACAGACATGAGCGAGGCTATTCTACGTGGTAATTTCGAGAACTTCGCCGGTCTGATTAATAAAACCTGGGCACAAAACCAGGCGCTGGACAGCGGTACAAACCCTCCGGCGGTAGCAGCCATTATCGAGAAAATCAAAGACTATACACTAGGATATAAATTGCCCGGTGCAGGAGGCGGCGGTTATTTATATATGGTAGCTAAAGACCCGCAAGCCGCAGGACAGATACGACGGATACTGACAGAGCATGCTCCTAATCCACGAGCACGTTTTGTTGATATGACTCTTTCCGACAAAGGGCTGCAAGTTTCACGAAGCTAATAAAGAATAGAGGATGTGTCAAAAATGCTGACACAACCTCTATTCTTTTAAATGTAATTATTTTATAAAAATATATCAACGATCTTCACAGACAGTTGATATATGGGGTAAAAAAAGCATATCGGAAATCAAACCGATATGAAAATGTTGGTTTAGATATACCGCCGTACTCTTTTCTTAACCAACGAAAGATGTAGGGTTCTTCATCCTGTAGCATGAAGTTAGGGACCTACATATAGCAATTCAATATAAAATGTAACATATAATACTAATATTCAGATCAATATGCTATTTAAGGACTATTTAAGAAGATAGCTTCTCATATAACATAACTGCTTTTATCAACTGTAGATTCTCCCTGCAAAACCAAGGAAAGTCAACACAACGGAAATCAACACGATATTCATTAAGCAGATCGTAAAAGCGAATATCCTGTATCAACTCACGAACTGAAATGAACAGAAGCAAATACTTCTTCCTTTTACAATAAAACAATGCTTTCTGCAGTTCTGCATAGGCAATATTTTCTCCTGTTTTACATTCTGAGGTTTCTTCATCACAAAAAGACAATTGAATCTTTAACGAATTATTCCGTTCCAAATATTCAGTCAATCGTTCTTGTACTACAGGAGAGGAAGTATTACCATATAATACAACATCTTTATATTCCATATCCGATATTTCCCCAGAAGGAGTGCTTTTCAAGTCAGAACACAACATATTATATTCTTTAAAGAGGCTTTGTTTCGTAGGTCTTCGTAATTTTTCAACAGAATAGAAAGCATACCTGAATACAAAATGTGTCCCCCGCTTCTCTATTGTTTCCTGTTCTGAGAAAAAAGCATGTAAACGCCTTTTATTGGTTTGAAGAGATTGCTTGGGAATATCTTCAAGCGTATTGGTGATATATTCGACTACCGTCTTTTTCATATATCACAGATTTATCTGTCACTTTTCTCCATATCCATAGCCGTAGCCATAACGTTTACCATAACCGTAGTACTTGCCATACTTACCGTAGCCGTAGTAATAACCGTATTTTCTCTTTTTCAAGTCCACACCGTTGATTACGGTACAAAGCTTAGACAACTTCTTCTCAATAGCCAACTCATTGATCAATGTATATTCTGCTTTATGAGTGTAGTCAGCACGGCATACGTAAACTGACAAGTCTGCTACACGACCTATTAATAAGGTATCGGTTACCATACCGATAGGAGCAGTATCCAGTATCACATAGTCGAAGTTCTTCTTCAAGATTTCTATGGCTTTATCCAGACCGTTACGAGCTAACAACTCCGTTGGATTAGGAGGAACAGTACCACCCGGAAGAACAAACAGATTCTTATTCACATCAGAAGGTTGAACAAGTTCCATCAAATCCGTTTCAGGATTGGAAAGATACTGAGTAATACCTCTCTCCTTATTAGAGAGCTGGAATACTTTATTCAGTCCCGGCTTACGAATATCGAGTCCGACAATCACCACTTTCTTTCCCAAAAGAGAAAGACTGATAGCCAAATTCGACGAAACGAATGATTTTCCTTCGCCACTGACAGTCGAGGTCACAAGGATCACCTTCTGATCATTATCGAGCATAAACTGAAGATTGGTCCGAATATTACGGAAGGTTTCACTCATCAGATTATTCTTGTTCTCGAAGACAGCGATAGAGCCATTCTTATCATTCTTCTCATCAGTTAATGGAATATCACCGACAACAGGAACACTCGTTAGTTTCTCCACATCGGCACGACCTTCGATCTTGAATTTCGTCAGTTCAATCAAGTAGATGATACCAACCGGAATTCCAACACCAAGTACCAATGCAATCAAATAGATCATAGAGCGTTTGGGGGATACCGGAGATATCGTCAGCTATCGCTTCATCAATAATCTTCGCATTATTGGCAGTAGCAGCAAGCGCAATCGCATTCTCTTCACGTTTCTGTAACAACATCAGATACAAGCCTGCTTTATTTCCTGCTGACGGGCAATGCTTACATAAGCACGTTCCTGCCCCGGAGCGTTACTGATACGACGGGAGTAGCGGCTTGCCTCACGGTCCAGATTTGACTTGGTTATCATCAACCCCTGCAAGGTTCCTTCAAGAGTAGCCTGTACATTGGCTTTCATAGCACGGATACTCGTATCTAGATTCACAATCGTAGGGTTATTCTCTGTTGATGTACGCAACAGGCGTTTACGTTCCATCAACATTTCATTATAACGTTCAATCGCACCAATCAAGGCAGCATCCTGCAAACCTACATTACTCGGCAATACTTCATATTCATTGCCTCTCAAATACTTACGCAAGTCATTCACCAGACTGATTTGAGTACGGTTCTCCACACTCTTCTTTTCATACTCAGCATTACCGGCCAAGGCTATCTGAGCTTCACTCGTCAAGTCCGTGATACCGGCATCACGCTTAAAAGACTCCAAATCCGCTTCCGTACTACCCAATTCTTTTGAAATAATACCAATACGTTCATCAATAAATTCAGCCGTCTTCTGAGCAATCTCGTTTTTATCATTGTTCGTATTGCGATTATACATTTCAAGCAACTGGTTGATAAAATCCTGTCCACGCTGCAAACTGGAATTTTTTAATGAAATCACAGCCACAGAAGTAGTCTTGGAGGTTGGCGCAATAGACAGGCTGTTACAATACCCCTTTGCCACTCTCATCGGTTTGTTGATAGTCGCAGTTATATGACGTACGTTCTTCTCCATCCGAGGCACTTTCGTTCCATCTTGCAAAGTTACCGAATCAACATCTTGAAAGAAAGCCAATGTACCTTCATCAGTCGGAAAAATAGCAGGCAGCTTCTCAAAATGTTTCTGATACCCTTTCTCACCTATAGTCACATTCACATCCATACTACCTTTAGGCTGCAGTATCATTTCCACTACCATCGGAGAACTTAGTTTCTCAGCCTCCTGAGGTGTCAAGCTTACTTGGACAGGAGATGTCTTGTATAAACCTTTAGCAGGAAACTCATCCTCGTCTTTATAAGTTATATACAAGTTTAATTGATTAACAACTTCTTTTACAAGCGTTTTTGAGCGTAGGACTTCCAACTCGTTATCAATATTCTTAGAAGAAGTCATCAGACCACTTAATCCCATATCCTCCAATTCCGAAGAAACTCCCGAACCTCCGCCCTTCTTCTCATCTTTTATTAGAACGGTGGCTGAAATATTATAAATGGGGGTAGCCCAATGCAGATAAAACCATGCACCAACAAAGCAGAGCAACACAGCACCTACAAACCAGGGCCAGTGAATAATATATTTAAAAAGCAATGTCCGGAAATCTATTTGTTCTTCAGCCATTTGGCGTTCCTTCACGTTTTGATTTTCTTCCTTCATGACTCTTTCTTTTTATTTCAAGATGTTAAACAACAAGCTGGCAATAGAAACAAGGATAGAAGTAGCAGAGAACCATAAGCTTGTACTAGTTCCGATATCCGAATTTCGTGCTTTCGCCTTATTCGGAGTAACGTATATGATATCATTCTGCTGCAGATAGTAATAAGGGGAAAGGATTGTCTCAGCTTTATTCAGATCCAATGGAATTATTTCCTGCTTACCATTGGCATTCTCCCGTATTAGTTTTACATCATCACGCAGACCATATACGGTCATATCACCTGCCATAGCCAGAGCTTCCAGGATGTTCACTTTTTCATTGGAAATCGTGAATGTACCGGGACGGGCAACTTCACCAATCACAGAAATCTTATAATTTACCATACGTACCGTTACAATAGGAGTTTCCGTAATATAAGGCTTCAACTTTTCCACGATCATTTGTTCGGTCGCCTTCTTCGTCAATCCGCCTACATGAAGTTCACCCAATACCGGAAAGTTAATATTACCGTCATTATCCACCAGATATTGCTGCAGGACAGGCTGAGTAGTTGTATTACTCAAAACTGCATTATTCTGCGTAGCCACTGTCAAGTTGAAAGGTGCTGCCAATTCAGGACTCGTACATGACACCACTATCGTTAATAGGTCCTTGGGCATAATTTTAGCATCATAAAGCTCTGCATCTCGGGTATTGTACAATACAACTTCCGCATCCTGCAGATAAGGTACTTTTTTGTAAGACTGGCAAGCTGTTAACAGAAAAGCTGCCAATACGTAATAGCCTAGTTGTTTCATTCTCTTCATATATTTCTTTCTATTGTTTTTATTCTATCGTCATAAAACTCAATCATTTTTATCGATCATCTCTCCTATATGCCCCATCTTTTGCTTCAAATATGACAGAAGGTTCTATAACATTTATTGTATGCCATGCCCCTGCAGGTATTTGGATACCAAATTTACCTTCTGCAGGAGATAGTATTTGTCGTGAAACCTCTTTAAAGTTTTTTTGTCTTATCACATCACCACAATAGGAAGTTACCTCATGAACGTATCCATTCACTTCTTCATAGATGATTTCTTCTAATTTACCAACAAGACATATTACAGTTTCCGTCGTCTTTTCATGTCGATGAATAGGCACCTCTGTTCCTGGCTGCAAAGCGTTGAGCATACGTTGGCTGGTATCAGCAGGTGAGGTACGCAAATCGAAGTTCTGACGCAAACGTGGATTCTCCATAGCTTGCTCAAATAACTTATCTAAAAATTCTTTATCAAATTCCATAATCGTTATTGTTTCAATGATATGAGATATTCTTCATGTAAATGATAGTATTTTTTCATGAACAATATGTAAGCAATAGCCAATACAGCTGATACACCCACCAGATATAACCAATGAGCAAACACCGTATCGGGACAAAGATTGATAAATCCTAAAGAAATCACTAACTGCATAACCGTATACAGCAATGAAACTTTTTACATGCCCCACTTTCAACTCATTAGCCATAATCTGATAAGCATGCTTACGATGTGCCTCGCCCAAGTTCTCGTGCAACATAATACGATGTACAATAGTCAGACAGCCATCCACACCATATACCAATAAGAATATCAGCCAAGTAATATCCGTTGTCTTGATCATCACATTACCTAACAGAAACAGTATGATAAAAGCAATTCCGATAGAGCCGACATCCCCTGCAAAGCATATCGCTTTACCCTTCGGACGAAAATTGAAAATACAAAACACCAATGAAGCAAGAACCGTAGATATGATTAAACTCTGTTCTACAAAAACACCATTTATATTCACCAGTGCCAACGGTATCAATACAGCCAAAGAGTAGCCTGCTGTGATACCATTGATTCCATCCATGAAGTTTATCACATTCGTGGCACCGACATAGACGATTAGCGCCAGTAATATCATCCACCACATTGACCAATGTAATATGTCGAGCTGATAGAATGCCATTGCGGCAGCTGCAAACTGGGCTATTAATCTTACAGAGTCCGGCAATGAATGAATGTCATCTACAAAACTAATGCCTGCTACAAGTGTCAGACCTGCCAAAAACCAAGGATATTGAAATCCAAAGAAAGCATTCCAAATCCATACACTAATCAAGAATATTATACCTCCACCACGCAACACAATTGTAGAGTGTGATGAGCGTTCGTTGGGTTTGTCAATAATGTTACACTTATCCGCAATACGGAAATAGAGGAGTTCTGCTATGAGAAGCAGAATAAAAATAATAATGTATGTTATCATTTCAAATTATTACTATTATAATCCCATTATCCTATCTAATTTTTTCAGACATTCATCTTTTGTGAAAAATTTATCATAATACTCTCGTCCTTTACGTCCTTTCTCTAGAAGCTCCGACTTACTCATCTTCGACAGCATAATTACAAGTTTTGCTAATTCTTCAGAATCACCTGCGGAAACATTCCAACCACAATCTGCATTCTTTATAACTTCACCACCCTCTCCATTTAGCACAGCAACAATCGGTCGTTCAGCTGTCATATATGAAGCTATCTTAGCAGGAGAATACAGATTAAATAATGGTGAATCGGTCAAAGACACAAGCATAACATTTGCCTTTTCAAAAAACATTGGCATAGTTTCGGATGGGAAACGTCCAAGGGTAAGCACTGTATCGTTAAGATCGTATTCTTTCACAAATGAACGAACCCATTCTAATTTACGTCCATCGCCAACAATCACCCATTTAATATTTCCATACTCTTTGGTTTTCAATGCAGCTTTCATATTACACTCCATACCATGAGCCTCACCTACAGCACCTGCAAACATGATAATAAAATCATGTTCGTCTGACAGTTTCTGCAATTCTTCTGGAAAAGAAAAAGCCGAATCTGATATATTGGCTGTTCTATCACTCCACTGTGGAAAATAGATTATCTTGTCCAAATAATCACCATATTGCAAGATACTTTGATCGAAACTTCGTGAAGAGGTAAGTATTTTATCCGAGTTCTTGTATTCGCTTTTCACAAACCAATTAAAGAATCCAAGAATAACTTGATTGTTAATACCACCTACAACAGTCAAGCTTTCGGGCCATAAATCAAGAACCCAAGTATAAAGTGGCACATGTCGCATTTTTTTGTACAACACCGCTGGACTTGACATTGTTACCGGTGATAGCTGTTGACAAAACACTATGTCATATTTATGAAACAATGCATGGCAAAACATCCACGCCCAACCCACAATCAGATAACTGAAGTAATTGAACATAAGCATAATCTTATTGCCTTCACCACGAGGAACAATTGGTAAGCGTGTCACTCGTACCCCATTAATCACTTCATGTCGTTTCTTAAATAATCCATATCCAGAAAAAAACTTACCATTTGGATAATTCGGAATGCCCGTAACCACATGTACATCACACCCCTTCTCTGCCAGATGAAAAGCAATATCATTACCTCGAAATGTTTCTGGATAAAAGTATTGACATACAAAAAGTATTTTCTTTTTTTCGTTCATTTATGATTTTCCGATGTTAATATGATAAATATTATGTCTTATATCAATCCTTCATGGCGCAATATCACTCCTGCCACTCCCTCGAACACATCACAATATGTATTCTCATAATGTTTTTGATTCCAATCATATGCTTCTTGCAGAAGTCGAATACCCTCTGATTTATTAGCTGCAGGATAACCGCATTCTGCATATTTATATATTATACTACCCTTCAACTGGATAGCCCTATAGTAGCAGAGTTCCGACTCTTCTTCACCACGATGCATAAGTTTCTGGTAGATGTTCACAGCCGTTTCCGCATATCTCATTGTAATAGAAAATACATCTATCATACTAGCATTACAATTACAGAAAAGCTCCACTTTAACCATCTGCAAATACAAAGCTCCAATGTTTACAGCTGTTTCTGCAAGAGAAGCCTCATCAGAAGCCGCATTACTTATTCGCAATATCTGCAAACGTAGATTATATGCCTTTGCATAATAGTCTTTTGCCTGCATCCAGCAATTTGGGGGCAAGTTTGCTGCCAAGAAACCAAGTTGATGATATGCTCTTCCTTGCATCTCCATCGACATCAGTCGGTCTTCTTTCTGTAACCTCAGAGCATTTTCGATGGTTCTTTCACATAAAATATTGCATTTCTTTATATACGACTCTGCTTCTGTCTTATAACTCCACTCTTCAAACTTATCTATATAATAACCTGCAATATTTGCAGGTAAATAACAAAGTACTTCATGATAGAACTCATGATTTACAGGCACCCTATTACCACTTCCTGCTTCTTCAAATACTTTCTCTGCCTCCTCAATCATCTCATGCGAAGAAGCAAAATCGCTCGTTGTGCTTCTAATCAATGCAGCATAATACGCACCTTCCTCAGCAATACAGTCATACCCCGCACTTTTCCAACTTTCAAGCATTTGTTGCAAATCTTTCAATAATCTCCATATCGTGTTCTGTCGAAAGTCGATATCCAGTAGCGTCTGAATAGCAGAGATATAAGCATGAGTTTTCAAATGTCGCAACATTATATTATTATCAGGAAAGCATCCCAAGTTACGGATTGCTTTCATATAGCATTCGTATGCGTCCTTGTGGTCTTTCTTTCGACTGAAAGCATTACCATAATTCAGGCGCGCCAGCTCTACCTGTGGACTTAAGTAGCCAAAGTTCTCAGCATCTTTAAATATTCGAAAATACAGTTCATCCTCTTCTTGTGGTTGAGCCGTCTCCTTGATAAACGTATCGAAAAGACCAACAATGTAGATTTGTGTTGCCAGCAACTCCACAGGGGGCATTTGTTTCTTCTCTACAAGATTTTTGATCAGTTTTTCTTTCTTTAGGCAAATATCCTTTATTTGGTTTGCAATAGTCAGAGCCTTTTCTCTATTAACTTCTAACAACTGCCCTTCAAGTTCGTCCTCTTCTTTGTTCAAAGCATCAAGTGCTTCCTTCCAGCTGTCAAGAATAGCCCGAGCTTGCTCAATAGTATTATCCAGCATATTCTCCTGAAGTGCTAACTTGTGACCAAAACACTTTGAATCCAAATTTGCAACTTCCTCCGCCTTAAACTGAATAGATTCGAGTAGCCACTGGTTCGTAACTTTAACCACAACCATCTTTAGTTTGCATTCCAAAAAATGTTTTTCTGACAACAAATTCTGAAGTTCTACAATCTCAGACTTGTCCATGGATCCCCCCTTACCGACAATCTCCTCTTTCTTTGCCTCCAATTCTTCAGAAATCTTATCAGTATCTCCACTTGGATCAAACTCAGTCAATGAAACGACTGGCTTTCCAAAGTAATACAGAAAATGATTCTTGAACTGAAAACATGTCATATCTACAGAAGCTATAAAGTTAGTCTTGACACGCAATAGCCAACAAAGCAGACGCCATTTGACTGTATCATACGGTGGATTTACCCTTACCGAAAACAAATCCTTTCCTTCTATCAAGCGGGCGAACTCAGCATTTACCTCTGATTTGAAAATTGCTCCACGAGTAAAAAGTGAAATAACTGGTCGCTTGTCAGGATTAGCATGCTGAAGCTCTTGAGCCTTTGCAAACTCTACCAAATCACTCTCACTTACTTTCTCCTTTAAAAGAGGAATGTAGTGATCCGTCTGCTCAAGCAGATGAATGTCCTTCTTCGGATGTAATACCAATCGAATGCTCAAGAACTCCTGCGCAACTCCATCTATCGAACGAACTGCATCCTCATAAGCATCTACCTCCTTTGATAAATCCCAAGGTATCGTTGTGTATAAATACTTTGTTTCCATAGTTACAGCACTACCGTTGTCCCATCCTTTTCCAACAATATACCTACTTACCAAGCTCTCTATTAAAGCATCTATATCATTGATATTTGACACATCATTCGGAGTAAGATTCTGATTTTTCAACATCGTATCCACGTCTACCGCTTCATTCCATACTCCGTCCTTATTTGGAATATGATATACAGTAACAGCAGACAAGTCTTGAGCTATCTTTGCATTAAGTTCCTTTTGGGTATAAGGGTTTATTCTATTATCATAAAGGAATATACAAATATGACTTGGTAGAACTAACTCATCTATATATTCCTGTTGTTTTGACTTATCTTCATATTCTGTGCGGAAATCTTCCCATACACAAAGCCGAATACGCACACCCTTCTCCATCCACTGATCATTTAGTCTGCGGATGATATTTCCAATATGCTTACGCGCGTACATCAAGTCCTTGGAAGAACCAAGAAAAATATTCAAGATATTCATAGTCCCTGTAAACACTCAATTTAGGACATTCCCTTTCGGAAAGGCACATTACTGTGCCCTAAACCGAGTTTTGTTAATTAATTAGTTTTGAATTTGACATTGACTTGTAGCCAAAATGATCTTATCAGGAACCATGTTAACATAATCCCTACACCCGTTAAAGATATTTTTGAAAAAAGTTCCGATGAAGTTCCAAATAGAACTACCATGAAGCTTCATCGTTCCAATCACACTGTGATAAGTAGCAGCCATTTCAGCACCGGCATCACTACCGTAATGAAGTGAATTATTTCGTTGAGTAGTAAGCTTTCGAATGGTTCGCTCAAGCAAGATTGTTGTCTATGGGGTAGTTCCCCATCATCCAGGAAAGCAAAATCTCTTTCCTAAATCGATTCAGATAATTAAGAGCTTCTGTATAATACTGACTTCTGAATTCTTTGACAGTTCACTATCCAACAGGTTGCGCAATTCTATGAGGAGTTCCTTCGTTTCCAGGCTTTGTCTTTCACGCAACCTCTCTTCCAAAGTAAATCCGGCATCATCATAACTTCGTTCTCTCACAAAGAATGCCTTTAATATGTTGGAAAAACGTTCAGCTGTCGGTTCACCACCCTGATTGACAGCCTTGACGAACTTGTTATTTGCATGAGACATACATACTTGATGTATAATATCCTTAAACTACGCTGACTTTAATTCATCACCGATAAAGACATAAACGTTATAGCCGTCAGACATGATACCCTTCAATTCGGCATCACTCAAAGTAAGTACCTCACGAACGCAAAGTTTTAACTTGTCCAATTGAGCTATATCCATTTGAGTAGAAATTGTTAACCAAAACATCATTTATCGAAAGTAGTTCCGCCCGATAGTATCGCACCATAAGCCTTATGCCTCCACTTGTGCGGGCGGATGTTCCATTAAAGTTTCTTTGCGATAGCCGCAACCATGGCGCCGACATTCCCCAGAGATGTAACCTCTGTTGAGGTAAGCTTTACTCCAAACTCGTTGCGGATTTCGCCCACAATCATCACCTGTGCAAGTGAATCCCATCCGTCAATATCTGTTGCTACGGTAGCATTTGTGATTTCAATATCTTCATTATCTACAGTCTCACGAATGATGTCCTGCAACTTTGCCAAAATTTCGTTATTATCCATTTTTGTATGTGATTTATAGTTTTACTTCTTTTCAATATAACATTCTCTATTCTGATACTTCTCCACATCGAGCACCCACTGAGCAGTTTCAGTTCCTTCAATAGCCTCAAAGCCAAGGTTAGGATAGTGATCCTTCACCATTCCGTTCTTGGCAGTTGGGAGATACTCGCCAATGCTCTTCTTGAAACCATTCTCGCGAGCATACTCTACAAGAGTGTTGAGCGTGAAGTTCTCCATACCTCTCTTCAATACGCGACAGCTCATAAACCATGTGTCGATAAAGAGTGTTGGTTCCTGAGCATTATCAAAAGACTTCTCCATGATGATGACGGCAATAAGACCATTGCCACCGAATTTGTCTTCAAGCATAAAGCTGAAAGTGGCATACTTGTCGCTTTGCTCAATGGAGGTAATCTGATTCTCGGTATAGCGAACAGTACGAAGATTGAACTGATTGCTTCGCTGTGAGAGCTGAGCCACACGGGGGATGTTGAACTTATCGATTCCCTTTACCTCGCTCACCATGTTGAGCGACTTAAGGAAGTCTGCCTCATTGGTAAATGTCTTGGATGCAGACATGCGTTTTGCCTCCACCTGATACTGCTTCGTACGGTCTTTGTCAACATTGCTGTATGAAGTTGTCTCAAAAAGGTTCTGCGTATAAAGGAACTCAAGATACTCTCCAGGATCTTCAGGAAGTTCAGGAACTGTTACCCCTGGCACATTCTCGCGAACTATATTGCACTCGAATGGATTATCATCGAGGAATACCATCGAATCGAAACCAATGTTCAATATGCTCTGAATAGTGCGAATGTTGTCCGCTTTGTTCTCCCAATTAGCGATAAAGACGGGAATATTATCGAGTTTCAAAACCTTCTCCGGATTTTTCTCGAATGGCTCCTTTGCCTTGTCCTCATCGTTCTTCGAGCATACACATACGATGATACCTCGGTTCTTCAGTTTCTTCACCCACTCTTGGAATTCGGTAAATGCCTTACCAATGCCCAATCCATGGCCAACTTGGATATTTTCCCAACCATCATCACCTACAACGCCACCCAAAACAGTATTGTCAAGTTCAAGAATCAAGCATTTCTTGAACTTGCCCTCAATAGATCCGATGATATCCATAGTGCGAGAAGCAACGTAAGGAAGTGCATCAAGCGAGAGGAGCATTTTGGTGCTGACATAGACAGTAGGGTCAAACATCATGTCGCGACCAAACTTGTTCTGCAAGCTGCAGAGGTCGCAAATAAATAGGTTCTGACACTCCTGAGCCAGATTCATCAGCTCATAGTTGAGTTTGCGAAGCTGATACGTGAAGCTGGTCTGAACCTTGTTGGCATACGATCCGAAAACTGTATCCTCAATCTCAGGATAACAGATTTTTCTTTATATATTCCATAAATTTTGACTTATCATTAGAATATTTTGCTAATTCTTTTAGTTTTTCATTATCCCATTTCCACCATTGCGATGTCTGTAATTGGGTAATACACCTTTCATCAAATCTATACTTGATAACCTTTACAGGACAGCCTACTACAACTGCATAAGGTGGTACATCCTTTGTCACTACTGCATTTGCTCCTATAACAGCACCATTACCAATCGTTACTCCCTGTGAAATAACAACACCATGTCCAATCCAAACATCGTTTCCAATCACAATGCGTTTCGAATATGGATTCCATGGATGTTTGGCAAGATGCTCTTTAGAACTACTATGTTTAATATCTTGAAATACAGGAGACGTAGATAGCCAATTCATAGGGTGTTCCGCACCTCCAATGTAAACATTGTCAGCTATACTACAGAAAGCTCCTATTTCTGCATTGATACACCATGTATTTACACCAAGATAGGAGTTACGTCCAAGGGAACTAAAGTAAACTGTACATCCTGGGGAGATGGATGCTGTTGGATCTATTACTGAATCAAGAACAGCATATCCATGCAAACGCTGTATGAGTTTAGACCAATAGTAAATGACAGTATTAACTATCTTGTTCATGGCTATAATATAATGACTCTTCAATTATCAATGGATATGCGTCTATAAGACTTCCGCGAGTTGAGTTGACAATCTCCACTCCATGTTTTATTGCATATTCTTGAATCATATCGTGCATATTAGCAGCAAAAGCGTAACTAAACAATTCAAACGACATTCTATACCAACGTTCCGTTTTTGTATCTGCATAACAATGGTTTCGAGTGGTAGATGCAAATGAATTGAAATCACAACCCAACAACGAAATCTGTCTATAACCTAAACATATGCTCATCAAAAGTGCAGCTCCCACTACGTTCTCAAATATAGGCAAAACCTTATCGAGTGAATATTCTTTATTTAGCTTCATTTCTCCAGAGAAACTTGACAAAAAATAAATCTGCTCCGAATTATAGTCAGCAAGAACTGGGCTGCCTGCCAACTGAGAGTTGAGAAAGAAAATTGTACCCTTTGGAATGTATTGATCCAAAGCAAGCTTTAGTTCCGGAGCGAGTTCCTCGCTAGCAAAATTGCTATCTATTATCACATAATAGGTAGGTGCGAAATTTGGATATTCTTCACCCATCTTGAAGAAGCGATTTACCACAATCGTATCTCCATCTATCAATTCCAAATCTACATCCTTGAGAGATGGTCCCAATGCACAAATATACATTTTCTTCTCTGCATTCTTCGAATTTGGAAGAACTCCGTTTCGCTTGATAACAGTATACATTCGGTGGTGAAACAAATAGTTGATAGCTTGTTTAATAATTCCACCTAGGTTGAGTAACGTAATATCTAAATCAAACAATAACTTAAAAGGAGCCATAGTTACAACATTAACATTTCACAAAATTCTCTTACACAACCTTCCCCCCCCTTCTTTGTCATCACATGGATGCCTGGAATTGCTTTAACTCTTGAATCAGCATCTGCAGGACATGCAGCCATACCTACTGCAGACAGAAGTTCAATACAGTTGACATCATCACCAATGTAGGCAACTTCCTGCATTGAGATCCCCATCTTCTGGCATATTTCCCGAGCCACAGCAAGCTTACCGCCATTCTTCTTTCCCTGATAGAAAAAATCGAGTTTAAGTTTATCAGCACGTCTTTGATTGAGCTGGCGATCTTCGCTAGTGATAATACCAACCTTGATTCCTTTTTCTCGAAGCATCCCCATTCCCATACCATCGCGTGTATTGAACCTCTTCTGTTCATCGCCATTCTCACTATAATACATGCCACCATCGGTAAGAGTACCATCAATATCAGATAGCAAGAGCTTGATGGTTATCTTTGATTCTATTTGATGAGCCAACACATATTTACGCATGAGATTCTCAAGAATAATCCAATCATCTGGCTCGTCAATCTCCGTAGCAGTATATTCTGGCATTTCATAGATACCAATCTTACCACCAAGACGATTTCCGTTGTCAAGGATGTTTTTGACCGTATTGATATAGAAAGCTCCATTCTCCATCAGCATACCGCTGAAATTCTGACGACGAGGACGATTCATATAGTCATAGTTCATGCTTGTTCCATCTTCATTCCAAAAGAAACGGAAGTTTCGCACGCATGTAAGAATGCTGTCATACTCCCCCTTTGAATACATCTGAAGAGCTTCAGAGAAATGAATTGTTTCGGTCAATGGAGAAGTCGCCTGAACAAGCATGAAGATATTCTCTTCTGCAAGTTTCGCATCGTGAATATACTCCAACATTACACTTTCTGTTGAAGCAGTATCGCAAGCATTCTCAGCAGAACGACGATAAAGAATAGTCTTCTTGTAGTTCTGCTTTTCTACAGTCGTCCATATCTCATCGGAATCTGTAGCTACTACCACTTGATCTACTTTTGGACAAGTCTCAAGAGCCTCTATATTCCAACAGACCAAAGGTTTGCCGCAGAAAGGTTTGATATTCTTAAGAGGAATTGATTTGCTTCCGCCTCTTACCGGAATGAATGCTATAGTTTTCATTGAGTTTTCAGTATTTAGTTTCTACCATATATATCTTCATAACGCACAATATCGTCTTCACCGAGATAATCTCCAATCTGTACCTCTGTAATGATAAGGTTCTCTTAATCATCGGTATTAGTAAAGCGATGCTTTGCACCCATCAGAATGAAAAGCGAACTTCCACATGGCACTTTGACGACTGACTTTCCAATCTGGAGAGTACCCGTTCCATATGCCACAATCCAATGTTCCTCACGATGGTTGTGGAACAAGTTCGACAATGGTGTTCTCTATTGAGGCATCATTGATGAATGTATTACGGATATCACCTCTGTTATGTCACCAATCACTTTGGCATCATTATTAACGACTACGAAAAAACCTTATTATATTCCCATTGATTGCTTGAAGTGCATTTAAGACAGTTGCATTATCCTGAATGACAAATTGATTCAAACTCATGTTCATTATGTTGTACGTTTGATTATTAGACTAGTTGGTGGTATCGCACCACAACATTTACCCACTTGTGCAACCTATCGATTTTTTAGAATCCCTTTACCTGATTCTTTTTAAGCTTATTACGCTGAACCATCTCAATGTCTAGAACGTCTTTCTCCTTATAGGTAAGAGCCTTGGCTACTGCACGACAGTCGCGACAGAGCTTACGTACCCCATCAGGCTCAAGCGAGGCAGCATGATCAGTACCCTTCCATGTACGATCGAGAGTATAATGACGCTCTATCCACTCAGCACCCAGAGCTACGGCTGCAGCATCTACAGCAATACCAAGGTGGTGACCAGAGAAGCCGATAGCTTTCACACGATGAGCGTATGCTTCACGCATACGAGTGAGCTCGAGCAGACAGATGTCCTCGAAAGGAACAGGATAACCTGAGGTACAGTTGTAGAGCACAAGATCCTTGACACGATTGTTCTGCTCAAAGAAACTTACGATTTCCTCTTCTTCCTCCTTGGTGGTCATACCGAAGGAGAGGTGAATCTCGCCACCGAAGTTGTCACAGAGATACTGGAGCATAGGCTTATTGAGGTTACAAGCAGAAGGAATCTTGATGAACTTAGGCTGAAGAGTAGTAATCTCTTTAGCTGAGGTTACATCCCAGACCGAAGTAGAGTACTCGATACCAAACTCATTGCACCACTCCTGAAGTTGACGATGCTGGTCCAGGTTGAACTCCAAGAACTCACGGTGTGCTCCGTAGGTAGATCCATACGAATTCGCAGAATTAGGATGGGGAGCATTGTACTCCTCTGGTGTAAGAAGCTCAGTATTGCAACGCTTCTGAAACTTAACAACATCTGCCTTACAATAAGTGGCAGCAGTCATAATTAACTCTTTGGCGATCTGCATATCGCCTTTGTGGTTGCAGCCAATTTCTGCAATAATCTTTGGAGCTTTCATTTTTCTGAAATAATTACAGTTTATTATATATATGTTGTAATTCACATGATATATTTCTTATATCGCAATTCTGGTAAAGTTTTGATAAATCAATATCGTCTCTACACTCTCCCATTCTTAATAGATTATCAATATCTTCAACCCATTTAGATTTTGGTGCTGATAATTCCTCAAAGAGAAAGATATCAGTTTGTTTTGTTTCTAACGGTACAGCACTCGATGCCAACACAGGCAATGAAGCAGCCTGTGCTTCAGCTGCGACCATGCCAAAACCCTCGCAAATTGAAGGAAATAAAAAAACGTCCATAGCTGAATAATAGTGGTCCAGATTATCGACACTTTCTATGAATATGCATTTATTATACAGCCCCTTTTCTTTACATTTTGAAATAATATTCTCTCTTAAATTCCCTTTTCCAAACAAAAGAAGTTTCGAATTTGGATGTACTTTCATATAATCTTCAAAAACATCAACAATGAACGAGTGGTTCTTTTCTGGAACAAACCTTCCAATATGTCCTATCAAGATTTCATTCGGTAAAATCTTTAATTCTTCTCTTAGGGTATCTCTATCTCGCTGTGAATATTTTTTAGAAAGAGTATCAAAGCCATCGGCCATTACTATAAATGAACTTTTTCCAAACATCCACCTTCCTGCAGGGTTAGAATCTGCCAATCTAATATCACAAAAGATTGGGAAAAATTTCGAACACAAATAACATAAAATCCGATAATGGAGAGGAAGATGTACAGCACCCTGAGATTCTGAAGTTACTACAACTTTGGTGTTGCAAAAAGTCTTACAGAGGAACGCATATATCAATGATGCAGGATGACTGAAACGAAAATGCACTACATCATATTGGTTGTTTCGAACGGCTTTGATGAATGTAAATGGTCGTAGGAATTTGCCGAATCTTGAAGATTTGATATTATCAGAGCAAGTCCGAATTATACCATTCCCTTGTTTTATTTTCTCCACATTGAAATTATGGGATGGACTTGAATCTACAAGAAATTCAACTTCAATATTGCTCTTATCCATGTAGAGAAATTGAGATATTGTAACGGATTCAATACCTCCTGTACCAATTCCGCTTAAATATAAAGCTACTTTTTTCATCTTACAGCACCTTTATCATTTTCAAATACTCAGGCCATTCGCCCATATCTTTCCAAGCATCTTCGCTCACAGGGAAGCATCCTACACGTCCTCCACGAGTTTTTACCTTCTCCATCAGATGGGTGATGTGGAAGAACTCGCCTTCAGGAATCTCGTCAATCAGTTCGGGATTAAGGATGTACACACCGGTATTGACCATATAGGTATGCTCTGGTTTCTCCTTCAAACTGACCATCAAGCCATCTTCACCAGTCTCAATTACACCGTAAGGAATCTTGAGGCTCTTCACCATGGTTACTATGGTCATATCGTTGTGGTTGTTGATATGATAATCATACACATCGCGATAATCCTGCTCGTTGATGCTATCACAGTTACTCACAAAGAATGGAGTATTGATCTTACCCTTCAGGAGCGAAACGCTACCGATAGTTCCGAGAGGTTTATCCTCCATAAAGAACTCGATGTCGTACTTGTGGGCAAGTTGGCTGAGGTAGAACTCCATCATGTCAGCTTTGTAGTTGACAGACATGTAGAACTTCTTGCAGCCGATACCCTCAAACTGATCCATGATGACTTCAAGGATTGTCTTGTCGCCTACGGGAACAAGGGGTTTAGGAATCACATTTGTAATAGGCTTCAAACGTGTTCCCTTGCCACCTGCCATAATAACCACAGGAAGGTCAATCTTAGGACGGTTCTCCTCAACCTTCTCGGTGAAGACATCATGCCAAAACAACACATCGACAATCTCACCATCAGCATTCAGTACCGGCATACAGTCAATCAGTTCCTCGAACATGACCGACTTAATCTGCTCCTGAGAATCATTCTCCGAAGCATAGATCTTATCCTTTACAAGAATGGTGGAAACAGAATCCGACAAATTGGCCTGACTGATGATGGCTCGCTGGATGTCACCAATGGTGAGAATACCCTCGAACTTATCTTCGTCAAACACAAACACAAGCTTGGTGCGATGACCGTCCATCTGCTTCAATGCCGATATGATGGTATCATTGATGCTGATGATTTTATTTTCAATTTTCGATATGTTGTTCATATAATCAATTCAGATTGGGTTGATGCTTAGAGATCTTCAGGACGTACACTAGAAGGAATATTTACTACACGATCGGCAAACCAGATGGTGTTCTGGAGACCATCATTTTGGCAGTTATCAAACATAGGCAGACGGCTCATAAGCTCCCAGATAGGACGGGTCATGACACCATTGTCATTGGTCTGCTGTAGGAAGTCGAACTGAGACTCCTTATCTTTGAGTACTACAGCTGAGAGCCAGTAGTTAGAGAAAGTATTCTCAGGTTCTGCGAAGAAGTCGATGCCATCTACGTTCTTAAAGTGCTCAATGTATTCAGTTGCTACCTTGCGCTTGCTGGCTACATATTTGTCGAGGTTCTCCAACTGAGCACAACCAAGGGCTGCATTGATGTTAGGCATACGGTAGTTGAAACCGATGTGATCGTGACGGAACTCCCAACGATGAGGAATCTTGGCCTGAGTAGTGATGTGCTTTGCATAGGCTCCCAGCTCCTCGTCCATAAATAGAATCATACCGCCACCACCTGTGGTGATGGTCTTGTTGCCGTTGAAGGAGATAGCACCAATGCGACCGAAGGTACCGGTATGCTGCCCCTTGTAGGTGGAGCCAATAGACTCTGCTGCATCCTCAACGAGTTCGATGTGCCACTCCTTACAAAGAGCTGCAATCTCCTCGATACGAACAGCATGACCGAAAGTGTGCATAGGTACGCAAGCCTTGATGCGACAACCAGTGTGCTTATTGTAGCAAGCGAGCTCGTCCTCACGGAAAGCGAAGTCCTGTGACTCTGGGAGTTCTGCGATACGAGTGTTCTTACGAACCTCTGCATTTGTCTGCAACCACTCTTTCATAGCATCAGGCGAAAGGCCCATAGTACTCTTATCGACATCAAGGAACACAGGATATGCACCAATGTATGAAAGAGCGTTACAGGTGGCGATGAAGGTGAGAGCTTGAGTGAGCACCTCATCGTCTTTCTTCACACCTGCGAGCAGGAGCGACATGTGGAGGGCGTTGGTTCCACTCACGCACACTACGGCACGCTTTGCGCCTGTATATTTAGCCATATCCTCCTCAAAGCGATCGACGAACTTACCTACTGACGAAACGAAGGTGGTGTCAATGCACTCGTTGAGATATGCTTTTTCATTACCTGCGAATACAGGAACAGCAAGAGGAGTGAATTCCTTGTTGCCATAAACGGACCTGATAAAGTCTATAGTGATTTTAAAATCTGCCATAACACTATCGTAATATATTCATTAATCGATTTGCCAAGGAAAGTAGGAATTTGCAATCATGAAAGATCAATTGTCTTTGGATATAATATCCCAAAGATTCTCCTTCTATTCTATGTGCGGTTTCTGGGAACACCTCTTTCAATCTTTTGCCTGATTTTTTAGGGAGTTTCAAATAATTATTCCTAATAAAAAAGGCCTCACCTAAAGTAATAGAATTCAGAAATCTTTTTTCTGAATGGTTTGAGAAATAGTTTGTAAGTAAATTAAATGCTTCGCGCATGTGTTCCACCTTTACCCAAGATAAAGAATGAGAGTAAGAAGTCATATTGCTAATATAGTAGATATATACTATATCATCAATAAACTCAATCGTTTGCGCTTTGTCAACTATTCGCGGAGTTGTTACATAATCTTCCCCATCGTCTATTCCTTCTTGAAAGAATGTGCCATAAATGTCGAACAATCTGCGATTGTATAACTTAGCACACACACTTACAGGAATCCCACTCATTGATACGAGATTGTGTATATACTCATTCTTATCCTCGAATATTCGTTTCTTAACCACTTTCTCAGTACCATCAGATGTTACATACAAAAAATTTCCCTCTACAATATCTGCGTCTGACGCAACCGCTCTTTCCACAAGTTTTTGAATAGCATTCTCTAGTATTGTATCATCCGAATCAAGGAAAAACAAATAGTCGCCAGTGGCATGCTGAATACCAGTTATTCGACTACCAGCTAAGCCTTTATTATTTGTATGCCTAATAATCTTAACACGTTCTGAAGCTTCGTGTTTTGCTACTACTGACTCCAGAACCGAAATTGCATTGTCTTTCGTGCAATCGTCAACAAAAACCATCTCTATGTTTTTGTATGTTTGGTTATATATCGACAAAAAACACTTTTCTATAAATGCTTCGGTCCCATAAATTGGAACACAAATAGTAATAAGAGGATTATTCATACGATTTTACATCTTTTGATCAAGGTTCTTGCCTTTCTCCTCATGCTTGAAGTTAGGGATGAAGTTCTTGATAGATTCTACTATTTCGGCCTTGGTGAAGTCCTCCTTCTGGAAGATTCTTTCGAGCTCGCCAAAGAATACGTTTACTTCGTTCATTGGACGACGAGTACTTTCGCATACCACACCGAGGCTCATGAATCGCTCCAGATCAATCTTCTCTCCAGGAACATAGAATTCCTCATATGCCTTCTCACCGGTGGTGTCACTCTTGAAATAAACGACAGGATATTCTTTCGAGTCGTAGCTGATGTCGTTAGCTTTAGCCTTAGCTTCTGCATCGGTGGCACACTCCACCTTAGTGAGTCCTTCGGCCTTTACGAAATCATCACAGATAGCTGAGAAGGTGAGCATTTGGTCTTCGCCCAATTTAGGAAAGAACACCTCACCACCATTACCAAGAATGCAAGCGAACATACAGATTTGACCAGACTCCTCTGGACTGACAAAATAGCGCTTTACGTCAGAGGGTGCTGCTAAAGGCTGCTTCTTCTGGAGGCGGTGGATCCAACCGTCAGGAAGCGAACCGTTGGAGAAAGCTACATTAGCGAAGCGAGCGGTAGTAACCTTAAAGTGGGTATTGTATGCCATCACGAGGTCTTCCATGATGCGCTTGCTTGCGCCCATGATGTTCACAGGATTAGCAGCTTTATCGGTGGAAACGCAAAAGAAGTGCTTAGGCGGATAGACGCAAAGGAGGTCCATTAGCTTCTTGGCCTTGATGTCGTTGTTCTCGATGAGTGCCTGAACGGAGTATTTGTCCTTCTCAGAACGTACGTGCTTGTGAGCAGAAAAGTTGGCAACGATATCGAACCCTTTCTCTTCACGGAAGATGCGCTCGAAGATGGGGTCTGCAAAGTTGAGGGTGTAGCAACGGAACTCGTCTGGCACGTAGAGACCTTCGGTAGAGCGTAGGTCACGCACGAGTTCAGCGAGTCCATTCTCGTTGAGGTCAACAACAACGACCGAAGCTGGCTCGAAGCGGAGAACGGCCTTGATGAAGCTGGACCCAATAGATCCGGCACCACCGATGACACATACTTTCTTACCCTTGATTTCTGCGGTAAGTATTTCCTTGTTTGCTTGAATGTCGGCCTCGAACATTGAGATAGGACGACCGGTGACATGGTCACCAATGAATTTACTGAGGTTGAACATATTCTAAACTATAATAATTTCAAATATAATCCGTAAGTCGCTTCAAACATAATTGAACCTATACATACCCCAAAACATAACTTCTCAAGTCTTGGCTTCAGCAATCCATTTTGATGCAAATAAGCAAATAGTAATGGAATAAAAACTATAAGCATATTGAGAGTACGATAAAAATATACAGGTAAATCTGTTACAATAAGAAGGCAGATAGAAAGAATAGAAATACTCAATGCTATTTTCATAAGACCTCTTATGGCAAAAGGATAATCAAAGTTCTCTGCGTTACGTAACATTGTAAACAAAATTACAACCAAAGGAACCAACATACTAGAATATTGTAGAAAGTGATAAAAAAAACCACTAAGTCCACCTCGAAACGCTATATCAACATTTGTATTGTAATTATTAAGTTTCTCACTCAACATATCATTCCCCAATGACATTGCAATATCACCAGAATTCAAAAAGAGTGAGAATGAGAGCTTGGCTATTAAAGGCATTGCCACAATTAATAGCCAAATAGTTCTTTTATTAATTGGAAGAAATATAATTGGTGTAAGTGCCATTAACAGGTACGACGTACTATGAAAATAATGTGAATACCATATTAAAGCGATTCCAATTGGATAACTTATTATAACATTTTTGTAAGGCTTCAGTAAAAAACTCACCCCAAAAACATATACTACAAAAGCAATAGAAGCTCTAGCATAATTATAAAGGTTTACATAAAAAACAAACAGAATAAAGAATGCATAGACAACATTTATCTCCAAGCGTTTTACTACGACCCAAAAAACTATCAAACCGCCACCCCAAATAACAATTCTCCATAATAAATAATTGTTATTTACAACAATAATCAACCATTCATATAATTCCTCAAAGTTCACATATTGACCCTTGGTATAGTTCTGAACAACATCACAATAATGATAAAAATCCCCTCTTGTAATTGCTGCAATAACAAGAATAAACAGACCAACAAACAATGGTATATTATTTTTCCATTCAAGCTGATTTTCATAGACTGTAGCTATAGGTCTCATCAAGTGCTTGTATTTTAACACACAAAATAAATACAAACAAATAAAAGTAAAGTAGCTTACAGCTGTTGCTTGTTGTTGAACGTCTATATTGAAATCAAACATAAATATTTAATTCGAAATATTAGGCAAAGATTAATGTTATTCATGAAGACAGATTTCTTTTCCATCAACATCAATCCATCTTGCAGAATAGATACTATTCATCTGATTACGCTTAGATTCTTCGGATGGTTCTTTCATATAATCCCCAAAGAGATGGGAAAGATACTCCTCTACTTTTTCAGGCACAAAATATGATCTTGCGGAAAACTCATGAAGTCTTGGGGTTCCAAAATAGGATTTTGGCATCGTTAACTTATCAAAAGAATAATGACTTGTCATAGAACACCATGAGGTGCCTTCATCCACAGTTTGGTATTTCTTGAGCGTATTTTGTAACCAACAGTTTAATTTATATCTTGAAATAAAGAGATTTAGGAAACATTTAATAGCTTTCTTTATAAAAGACTCAATAAAAGAGTCTTCCTCTCTAATTAGTGCTCCAGCATGAAAGTTGGTAATTGCTATTATCCTTTTTATCTTTTTGATTTGTTTTTCTTTTTGCTTAGGATCATCGGGCCATTGATCCAATGGAAGAACATCCACAAAAATACCATATCGACTATTAAGATTAACTCCTAATTCATAAGAAAACTGAATGTCGGAATTGTTAAGAACAATTAATGCATGTACAGTACCAAAGTTTGCATCTGTATTATGTGAATGAAGCGAAAATTCCGGTGCTAAGTTTTTACAGCCCTCTGACAACAACAATTCATAATCCTTACGTGGCATAGCTATATCGATATCTACGTCCCACGGAATAATACCATTATGGCGAACAGCTCCAAGTGCGGACCCTCCAATTAAATAATATCGATAACCTTTTTCTACACATATTCTGTGTATTTCGTCCATAATACGTATCTGGGTACTCTGAATTTTTTTTATATCACACTCTTTCATTTCGTTCAATTTGATATGATTTACGATTTTGTTTAATATGAATAATTGTATTTCTTCGCATTTTAAACCTAATCAATAAATAAGCATTGCAATCATAATCCAATACATATATTTTCGAATAATTACACTCCAATTTAACAGAGAAATGATATACAAATTCATATTTAACAATTGAGATTGTTGAATACACTCAAAGTGTTTCAGACAGAAACTTACGAAGTACTAGAAAGTTGCAAAACTACAAGTACTTTGTTTTTCTTACTTCAACTTTGCTCTTAGAATTGTCGAACTGATACCATCTGTATGATCTAGATAAACCACCGTACAGCCCACCTCGGCAAACTCTTTCTCATACTGGTTCCATGCATCCGTACCTTTCCAATCCGAACCCACAAACACCACATCAGCACCCAGTTCCTTCACCGAACGAACCTTCTCCATATCAACCTGAGGTACCACCTTATCCACATAGCGGATAGCCTCTACAATGGCCATTCGCTCCTGCTCATTGATGATGGGGTACTTCTGTTTACGCTTGTAACAAAGCTCGTCAGTAGTTACACCTACAATAAGCGTTTCACACTGTTCCTTCGCACGACAGAGTATGTTCAAGTGACCGATATGAAACATGTCATAAACTCCAGTGGTATAGCCAACCTTGAATTTCTTCTCCATTATATTTTATATTTTAACGTTTCTAACTAGGTAGGTATGCATCGCTTCGAATTAAGGTATCTATTCTGTGGGGTAATCATGCTACTAAAGACCCGCACATCTTATGTAATTTTGTTATTTGTTAATTTACAAAATGTAGGAAGTTTATCAGCTCATTTCTAGGGATCACAAAGATTCACTTCACAGTTTCCACCATCTTTGTTTTTTTAATAAATGGATACTACCAATGAAATAAGTCACCACAATCACTATAGCAAAAGACTTTACTCTGAGTTTCTCTATCGTGAAAAATTTGTGTTCTCGCAATACAATTCAACAAAGAAGCTAGCACATATTTCGCAAATCTACTATTTTTGTAAGGTAGAATTTCATAGTACATATACCATGGTTACTAAATGTTTGATTTAAATCTAGATGCCAGTATCTTACCTCTTAAACATAGATCAAATACACCAAAACAGCCGTTACAGAGAAGTGACGTTAGAAAACGCTCGAGTACCCTATCTGCAGACAATTTCATTATTGCATATTGATGTTTTGAGTAATTATTTCGAAGCGATTGGAGTCTTATTGATTTTTGGTCCTCTGTTTCGTAGAGATTTAAAATCGAGAGGTACAAGAAGTAGCCTCGTTGTTTATACCGAAAAGTACATTGATCTTCTGGAATGTCCTTAGCTTTAATGACTTCAACAACACAATCATACAATTTTATTGCAGAGTAATAAAACTTATCATATGATAAATGCCTTGTATTATGCATTGCGGATTGATTGTTATCTCTACGATACAGATACCCGACTTCCTGAACAAAAGCATAACTTTCAACGGTTTTAATATAATCAAGAGTAAAGGCCATATCCTCGGCAAAGCGCATATTTTCATCAAACTTTATTGGAAGACCGTTAAACCACGGAAGTTATTAAACAAATATATAAAATCGCTGGAAATTTTGTCTGTATATTGCTGCTCTATACTACCCTTGAGACCTGCACTATAATTTGTACATCCTCCTTGAACAAAGTCAAGATTCATATTAATTTTTGTTGGGCATAACAAGCCTTCGAAAAAAGTTGGTTCAACTAAATCATCTGCATCAACAAATGTTATCCATTCTCCGGAGGCTTCTTTGATACCCAGGTTTCGAGCTGAACTGACTCCTCCGTTTGATTTATGAAAGACAAGAATTCTATGGTCGATAGTTGCATACTTGTCGCAGATTAAACCTGAGTTGTCAAGGGATCCGTCATCTACTAAAAGTAGTTCCCATGAAGCAAATGATTGGTTTATGATACTTTCAAGACATTCCGACAAATATGCTTCCACATTATAGACAGGAACGACAATAGACAAAATTACTTTTTCCATTTCTTAGGTAATCTATGTATGAATTGGAGTATCAATGATTTTTCTCCTTCATCAAGTGCCACATTATATGTAACAATTGCAACAATAATTACAGATAATATTCCGGTTGTTAGCAATCGAATCAACGATTCTTCGAGTATCATGTAAGGTATAACACAAAGAGGACAGGATATTAACATAACAACTATAATTGGGAAAAACACCTGTCTGAAATACGCCCAGTAGGACAAATTAGCATACTTATGTGTAGAAATCAGTCCTGCAAACAAGTTTGTTACCATTGTAATGAATAGTGCTACAAAAACGAACTCCGGTATTGCTCCAATTAATAAGAAGACATAAGCTAACGGAACAGATAATAAATTGGATGCGCTAGAGAGGCTTTGATAGAATTTCATTTTTCCTGTCGCATGCATAACAGTGGAGATTGGAGATACCAGACATCCGAAAGTATTGGTAAACAACATTATCACAATGAACCAACTGGTATGTTCTGGAACACTTTCTCCTAACCAAAAATTCAAAATATAATTGATCTCAATTGATATAGGTAAAGCCATCATGAAGAAGAACAATGTCGCTAATTTGCTCACACTAAACGTTAATCGCCACGTTCTTTGGAGATCATCATTTGCATAGGATTGTATGACTTGTGGTCTTGATGGTATGATAATATTTGCGATAAAACCATTTATTGCAGAGTTAACTTGATTTGCTACGCCTCTTGCAGCATTAACAATAGTACCAAAGAAAGCATTTAATACTAAATTTACACCCTGTTCCCTAAGCATATATGCTAGAGAGCCAAATAATGACCAACCAGAGTAAGATAACATTGATCTAAACAAATCCTCAGACAAGGATTTGTGGAAAGATATTTCTTCAAATTTTATCTTACTATAGCTAAAATATAAAAATGCATTTAGAATATTTATTGACAAGTAAAACAGTCCATAGTATATAAGACTATCGCCATCAATAAAAGGCAATACGAACACCATCGCTAATTTTAGAATAGTATCTAACACTCCAACTAGCGCATAATAGTTCATTTTCTCGTGGGCCATTATTGCAGCGGTATATGGCACACTTATCATGTTAACGAAAAGAGATAATACACTAAAGTAAAATATCCACTCAGCTGCGAACATTCTACCTTCTGGAATTACCATCTTGTTATGTAGATACCAGACTCCAACAGGTAGGGTAATAACAATGGTTATTATCGCCAATATAACATGAATTAGTAGCGAAGTGATATAAACTTTATTTGCTCCTTCAATTCCATTCTTGCCTAATTCATAGTTGAAGTATCTTTGTGTTGCTCCTGCCATAGAGGTATTCAGGAATGCAAACATTGTTACAAAGCCTGCCACAATGTTGTATATTCCATAATCATCAACTCCTAACACATTAAGAATCACACGTGTTGTGTATAAGGAGACGATCAGTACAAATAACATCCTCAAACTCATAAAGATAGAGTTTTTTGCTATTCGTTTGTTATTTGACTGTGTATCTGACATTGAATAAATGTTAACTTATTAACTGTTAATTCACTTTGTTTATGAAGCACGTGATGGTATCGAACCATAACTTTCGTCCACCTGTGCACGTGCTCAGAAATTATTACTTCGCTAAATTGGCTATGCCATTTAGCTCGTTCTGAATATACTCGAGGGAAGCAATCTTAGCCTTGGTCTCCTCAAGATTGAGGCGCTTGGTGTTGGCAGAATTAAATTCAGACAATTCGCAACGATTTGCATCACCCTTGGTGAAGTACTGTTCGTAGTTGAGCGAACGATTATCAGCAGGTACGCGATAGAAATCACCCATATCCTCGGCCTTGGCACACTCTTCATTGGTAAGGAGGGTCTCGTACATCTTCTCGCCGTGGCGGATACCAATCACCTTAATATCTTTCTTCTTGCCACCAAAGAGTTCGCAAACGGCTTCGGCCTGAGTCTGGATAGTACATGCAGGAGCTTTCTGAACAAGGATATCACCGTTCTGACCATGTTCGAAAGCGAAGAGGACAAGATCGACGGCTTCTTCGAGCGACATGATGAAACGGGTCATCTTAGGTTCAGTAAGGGTGATAGAGTTACCGTTGCGAATCTGATCAATCCAGAGAGGAATAACTGAACCACGAGAGCACATTACGTTACCGTAGCGTGTACAGCAGATCTTGGTGTTGCCTGAGTAGCGTGACTTAGCGACAGCGATCTTCTCCTCGATGGCCTTGGTGATACCCATGGCGTTAATAGGATATGCAGCCTTGTCGGTAGAAAGACAAATGACAGCCTTTACACCAGCTTCAATTGCTGCTGTCAGTACGTTATCAGTACCGATGACATTGGTCTTAACGGCCTCCATCGGGAAGAACTCACAAGAAGGAACCTGCTTGAGGGCAGCAGCATGGAAGATATAATCTACACCAGGCATAGCATTCTTACATGACTGGAGGTTGCGTACATCACCGATGAAAAACTTGATTTTGCTTGCGTACTCAGGATATTTTGCCTGATATTCGTGACGCATATCATCCTGCTTCTTCTCATCACGTGAAAAGATGCGAATCTCTGCAATATCAGTTCTCAAAAAACGATTTAACACTGCATTACCGAACGACCCCGTACCACCGGTAATCATAAGGGTTTTACCTGCAAAAATTGACATATTTGTATGATGTTTATGGATTATTACTCTTTTACCACCTTATCAAAGAATGTATCTGGTCTCTGAGGATTGAATATCTCGTTGCAGTACATGACCGTAACGAGGTCTTGGTTGTCGGAGAGGTTAATGATATTATGGGTGTAACCAGGGAGCATGATGACGCTCTGAATTCTGTCGCCTGAAACTTCGTATTCAAAAATCTCCGCATTTGGATCATTCTCATTACGAAGCTGAATAAGTCCATGACCACTAACTACGATAAACTGCTCCCATTTGGTGTGATGCCAATGTTCTCCCTTAGTAATTCCAGGTTTGGAGATATTGATGCTGACCTGACCGCAATTTAATGTATGAACAAGTTCCGTGAAACTTCCTCTGTTATCAACGTTCATCTTCAAATCGAAGATTGCCTTTTCCTTTGGGAAATAACTGAGGAAAGTGCTATAGAGTCGCTTTGCGAATGAGTCAGCAGGAATCTCAGGAATCATCAAGGTCTTTGGCATTTCTGCGAATTTGTGAAGAAGGTCAACTATCTCTCCAAGCTTAACATGATGGGTGATTGGCGCTGCGCAATAGCGACCTTCAGGAGTAAAAACTGTTTCCACACCGTCAAATTCGCAATGATGCTCTTCGCTTTTGAGGGCACAGATCATTTCTTCTACCAAGTCATCAATATATAGCAGTTCCATATCAACGGTAGGATCATTAACTGTGATTGGGAGATCGTTGGCAATATTGTAGCAGAAAGTGGCAATGGCACTATTGTAGTTTGGTCGGCACCACTTACCATAAAGGTTAGGGAAACGGTAAACCAATACCCTTGCTCCAGTCTCTTCGCCATACTGAAACATGAGTTCCTCTCCTGCCTTCTTACTCTTACCATACTCACTTGTTCCAAAACGACCTGCGAGAGTGGCTTGGATAGAACTGCTAATCATTACAGGACAATTGTTATTGTGCTTTTTGAGGGTGTTTAAAAGGACGATGGCAAAACTGAAGTTGCCCTCCATGAACTCCCTCGGATCTTGTGGACGATTAACACCTGCTAAATTGAAAACGAAGTCACAATCCTTACACCAAGCATCGAGCTGCTCGAAAGTGGAGTCTATATCATATTCATAGACCTCATCTATTACAAGGTTCCCATAACACTTGGCTTTGCCTGTTTTAATATTACCTAATTGAGCACAGAGATTCTTTCCTACAAATCCACGTGCTCCTGTCACTAATACTTTCATAAAACTGAAATTTAGGATTTACGCCATACCATCTTGTTGACAACACCAACATACGACTGAATGATCTTAACAACCTTGGTTGAGACATTCTCGTCAGTATAATTTGGTACTGGAGTTCCGTAGTCACCATTCTTAACAAGTTCTACAGCTGTATCAACTGACTGGAGAAGACCATTGATATCAATGCCAGAAAGGATGAAACCTGCCTTGTCAAGTGACTCTGGTCTTTCAGTAGAAGTACGGATGCAAACAGCAGGGAATGGATGACCTACACTGGTGAAGAAACTACTCTCCTCTGGAAGTGTACCAGAATCAGATACCACAGCAAAAGCATTCATCTGGAGACAGTTATAGTCGTGGAACCCAAGAGGCTGCTGTACCCGTACGCGAGAATCGAGTTGGAAGCCAGAAGCTGCAAGACGGTTACGCGAACGAGGGTGGCAGCTGTAGAGGATAGGCATGTTGTATTTCTCAGCCATTGCATTGATAGCATTGAAGAGAGAGAGAAAGTTCTTCTCGGTATCAATATTTTCTTCACGATGAGCAGATAGGAGAATGTACTTGCCCTTCTCCAATCCGAGGCGCTGATGAACGTCGGATGCCTCAATCTCGGCGAGATTCTGATGAAGCACTTCAGCCATAGGCGAACCTGTGACATAAGTACGCTCGCGTGGAAGTCCGCACTCCGCAAGGTAGCGACGTGCATGTTCTGAATATGCAAGGTTAACATCTGAGATAATATCTACTATGCGACGGTTGGTCTCTTCTGGGAGGCATTCGTCTTTACAACGATTACCTGCCTCCATGTGGAAGATAGGAATGTGAAGTCGCTTTGCTCCAATGACACTCAAGCAACTGTTTGTATCACCCAAAACGAGAACTGCATCAGGCCTAACAGCCACCATAAGCTTGTAACTGGCATTAATAATATTTCCACAAGTTGCTCCGAGGTCATCGCCTACGGCATCCATATAGACTTCAGGATCTTTGAGTTTAAGGTCCTTGAAGAACACGCCATTGAGGTTATAGTCATAGTTCTGACCAGTATGAGCAAGGATAACGTCAAAATACAGGCGTGTCTTGTTAATGACAGCAGCAAGACGAATAATCTCTGGACGTGTGCCGACAATAATCAACAGCTTTAGTTTGCCATTATTCTGGAAACTGACGTTTGTATAATCTGTTTTGAGTTCCATAAATGCATGTAATATATTCTATTCTGATTATTTATCTAGGACCTCAAATCGAGGTGAATTCTTGGATTTAAATTCCGGTACTACTTTCTTCATCAACCTCACCGTATCCATGATCTTTACTGTACGCGACAACTTCTCAAACTCCGCATAAGTGTCAAGAATATCAGTATATTCATAATGACGTACCTTCGCTATCATTATCTTCTTATTTTCAGTAGGAATCGTATTCTCCTTATCACTCAAGACTTCTTCATAAAGCTTCTCACCCGGACGCAAGCCCGTAAACTCGATCTCAATATCTTCACCCGGACGATAACCGGCAAGTTCAATCATACGAGTAGCCAGGTCAACAATCTTCACAGCCTTTCCCATCTCAAAGACAAAAATCTCATTGCCTTCACCCATCGTAGCAGCTTCCATTACCAGACGACAAGCTTCGGGAATAGTCATAAAGAAACGGATGATATCAGGATGAGTCACTGTGACAGGACCACCATTCTCGATCTGTTCTTTAAAGCGGGGAATGACAGAGCCATTACTACCCAGTACGTTACCAAAGCGGGTAGTGATAAATTTGGTATGGCCTTTCACCTTTCCCTCACGGATGGCGCAGCCCAGGCTCTGCACATAGATTTCGGCTAATCGTTTCGAGCATCCCATGACATTGGTAGGATTTACAGCCTTATCGGTAGAAACCATGATCATCTTCTCGGCTCCGTATTCAACTGCCATATCGGCAACCTGGCGAGAACCGACAACATTGACCAGCACAGCTTCACAGGGGTTTTCCTCCATTAACGGAACATGCTTATAAGCAGCGGCATGAAAGATTATCTGAGGCTGATAGATATCGAACACCATACGGAGACGCTCTTTCACGCGGACATCTCCAATGACAGGAACAAAATCAAGACCGGGATAATTCTTCTCAAATTCCAGGCGGACATTATGCAGAGGTGACTCGGCGGAATCAAACATGATCAGCTTCTTGATGTTCATCTGAGCCAGTTGCCGGCAAAGCTCGCTACCAATACTACCGGCAGCTCCTGTCACCAGCACAACCTTGCCACAAAACTCAGTCATCACCTCCTCCATATTGATATGAATTTCTGAGCGACCCAGCAAGTCCTCAATTTTGATAGGGCGTACCCACTGGTGGAAACTTCCGTTTTCGTCAGCCTCACTGATACTCGGAGCAATCAACGTTTTCAATCCACTCCTTTTACAATACTGAAGCAGGCGGTCTTCCTCTTCACGGGTATTCTCATAGCGGGCAAATAAGATGCCTCCGATACATTTCTTACGAATCAGTTTATTGAAGCACTCTTCATCTTTAAAAGAATAAACAGGAAGATCAGCCACACGCCGAATAGAATTACCTGTTCCATAAATACAAAAGCCTACAACTTTATAATGAGAACTGTTCAGTAACCGGACTTTCAATGCCACACTCTTATCATCAATGCCATAAATCAGAATACGCATATTCTTTTTATTCAATACATTCAGCAAGAATTCATAAACAATAATCAACTGTATACGAAACCCAACCATAACAATAAAAGTAAGCATAGCGTCAAACAGTACAAAAATTATTTTCTGACTGTTATGTAATCCCGTCTGTGGCAGGAGAAACCAAATGACAATGGCTATGCAGACAGCCTTTATGAGCACACTTCCCGCCAACCTCCATAATTCCTTCAACTGGGAAAAACGAATCGTATTACGATAAGTATGAAATAGAGTAGCCCCCAAAACACTCGATATAACTGAAACCGCCAAGATATGGAAAAGCGAAACTATTTCTTTGGAAGTTTCCGTAATATAATGAATGCCAATAAATGACACCCAAGTACACAGTAAAGCTATGAATGTATCGATTCCCAATACAACCCAATAGCTAAAGTAGTTTTTCTGTAAATAATGAATAAAACGGTCAAATGCGTGTTTCATAATTTAAATCCCCCAATTAATTATCATATATTCTTACAACGCTGATTATAAACAACTAGAATAATAGTATATAATCGTACATAATTATATTATTTCTATCAAATCAGGATTTACTTCTACACCCACCGAAAAGAAATTAGGCAGTTCGACAAGAAGACGTTTGACTTTAGAGCCACGGGTAGTAAGCAGACGGCCTTCATAACCTTCAAAAGGACCTCCAATAATACGGATCATACGACCATATATCGTATCGCTTATCTCTTCAGGTAAATAATATTTAGGATTTTCCGAACCTCTGACAGCACGTATAAAACGCTCCATATCCAAATCGGCAACAATCATAGGCTGACAATAACCGCCACCTTTCTGGTAACGATATTGAAGGGTCGGTATTTTACGAACAAACAGATCTAGAACTTCTCTTGTATCGTGGATAAAAAGCAGGTCCTGCATAAACGGTACTTCTTCACGGATTCGTTTGCCATTTTTCAACTTTAACCGCCATTGCATAGGAGTAAATACTTCTAGATGTTCATCACTGAGCTGCTTATAAGCAGGTAACTTAGCATTAGGGCGTTTGAGGTCACGCATCACATACCAATGCATCCGTTGTTCATTCTTCAGAAGCGCCATAAAACCTCAAGACAATTATCCTAGTCCTGCCCGATTATATATAAAACTATATATCAAGCAGTTACAATCAAATTCTACAAAAATAAGAGATTCCTCCCCGTTATTATCAGACTGTTTCATCTTCACCATACAAGATGCATTCAAGGTCTATTTACAACCTTACTTCTTATTTCTCTCTATAAGATAAATAACAGGGTGTAATTTTTAATTTAACAACTTAGATATCAGATAATTACAATCATTATATAATTAATGATAATTAAACATTTGTTAAGTAAATCCTTCTCTAGAAGAAGCAATTACCCAAAATTACATCTGTTTTATGCTGTTATTTCCAATAAATTACGTACCTTTGTACCCGTTAGTATTTCTCTTATAGAGAGAACTATATTTTGCTAAACAAATTTAGTTTATATCAATATTATCCCTTCTTGTAGTTTCTCTTTAATAACCAGTACGATATCATTATAGAATTAAGAATGATGTATAATGACTATTAAATCGTATCCGGATCCTGTTTTACTTTGTTATATCCTTACTTTAGGAAAGTTTTAATGTGCAAAAAAAGTAACAGCAAATCATACATATCCTTTGATACATATTTCCGATTTACAGTTTCATGGCTATATGGTAGATTATCTTATCTCTACAATGATTTAAGAATAAGACTATTTGCCTTATCTACCAAAGAAGTATCCAATGAGGCGAGATAAATGCGGGTAGTGTTCTCCGAGTCGTGTCCCATAGCTTCACTGATAACAGACAAGGAAATATTTTTACTCTTGGCAATGCTAGCCCAGGCATGGCGGGCAACATACGTAGTTAAAGGTATAGATAACCCCAACCGCATCTTTTATAGTTCTTAAGGCACTTCCCCTGTTAAGACATTGTTATTTTGAAATGCTTTAGAGCACATACTTTATCAATTTGACAATCTTTTAGAGAAATCTCATTACATATATCATTTTTATTCCTATCTTTGCCGACAATTAACATTTAACAAACCTATGAGTTACTTGATAAAACCTAAGAACTACAATCCGCTACTCGACCTGAAACAGACCGAGCTGGGAATCAAGCAAATAAAAGAGTTCTTCCAATTAAACTTATCATCCGAGCTACGCCTGCGACGTGTGACTGCCCCGCCTGTTTCGTGTTGAAAGGCATGGGTATCAACGATGATTTGAACGGAATAGAACGACCCGTTTCTTTCCCGATTAAAGATCTGGGCGATGCACAAGCCGAAGTAGTTCATTCATTGGCTAAATGGAAAAGGTTGACCTTAGCTGACTATCACATTGAACCGGGATATGGTATCTATACCGACATGAATGCCATACGCTCCGACGAGGAGTTGGGAAATCTCCATTCACTCTATGTAGATCAATGGGACTGGGAACGTGTCATCACTACCGAAGACCGGAACGTGAACTTCCTGAAAGAAATTGTAACCCGTATTTATGCAGCCATGATACGTACAGAATATATGGTGTATGAAATGTACCCTCAGATTAAGCCTTGCCTGCCTCAGAAGTTACATTTCATTCATGCGGAAGAGTTACGTCAACTTTATCCGAATCTGGAACCCAAATGCCGCGAACATGCCATCTGCCAGAAATACGGAGCCGTATTCATTATAGGCATAGGCTGCAAACTGAGCGACGGCAAGAAACATGACGGCCGTGCTCCGGACTACGACGACTACACAACAAACGGCTTGAACGGCCTGCCCGGACTAAACGGCGACCTGTTGCTTTGGGACGATGTACTGCAACGTTCTATCGAACTTTCGTCTATGGGTATACGTGTTGACAAAGAGGCCTTGCAACGTCAGTTGAAAGAGGAGCACGAAGAAAAAAGACTGGAACTCTATTTCCACAAGCGCCTGATGAATGACACTCTCCCGTTATCTATCGGTGGAGGTATCGGACAGTCACGTTTGTGTATGTTCTACCTTCGGAAAGCACATATCGGAGAGATACAGGCCAGCATCTGGCCCGAAGATATGCGCAAAGAATGCGAAGAACTTGATATACACCTTATATAATTGCTATGAACGTACAGATAGAAGAAAGTTGGAAAGCACATTTGCAACCGGAATTCGACAAGGACTACTTCCGCACACTTACAGAATTTGTAAAAAGCGAATATAGCCAATATCAGATATTCCCTCCGGGAAGGTTGATCTTCAATGCTTTCAACCTTTGTCCTTTCGATAAGGTAAAAGTAGTAATCATCGGACAGGATCCTTATCACGGACCGGGTCAGGCACACGGACTCTGTTTCTCTGTAAACGACGGAGTGCCTTTTCCCCCTTCATTAGTGAACATATTCAAAGAGATCAAAGCCGACATAGGAACAGATGCTCCACCACAGGAAACTTAACTCGCTGGGCCGAACAAGGAGTATTATTACTCAACGCAACACTGACTGTACGTGCACACCAAGCCGGTTCTCATCAGAACCGTGGCTGGGAGACATTTACCGACGCTGCAATCCGTGCCCTGGCAGAAAGCAAAGAGCACCTGGTATTTATCTTATGGGGCTCGTACGCTCAAAAGAAGGGAGCTTTCATTGACCGCAACAAGCATCTAGTGCTTACCTCTGCCCACCCTTCTCCTCTATCCGCTTATAACGGCTTCTTCGGAAACAAGCATTTCAGCCGTACAAATGATTACCTAAAGGCACCCATGGAGAAACGGAAATCGCATGGTAGTTGGAGAAAGTTGGAGAATGGAGAGTTGAGAGTTAAGAATAAAAAGTAAAAAAATGGCTGCACTATTCGTCGAATGATAGCGCAGCCATTTTCTTTTTCCATAATATTGCAACAATGCAATTATATATCTTTCAACTCTACGCTTATCCTAGTACCACTGAATGTTACTTTGTGTTTGGCTTCTCTGCTCATACTTCAAGTCCTGCAGGATGCTTGCATTCGCCCGGATGGTAACATTATAATATCTCCAGCGTCCGAAAGGTGAAAGACTGGCGGACAAGTTGAAACAGTGCAAATCACGGGAAATCGTACAGGAAGTTTGCGTAATCTCTTTTGCCTGAAAGTCATAGCCCGAGTTGAACGAGAGCGACCAGTTATTAGATATCTTTATATTTCCGTTTGCATTGATGTTATGCGTATACGTATAAGGATATCTCATAGAGTAGCGGTTAATAGGCTTCGACTATCTTCACGGATATTAAACGAATAGCTAAAACTCAACGACCAAGGCATCTTGAACACCTGATAACCGTCCGAGTCCGCCTGTGCTTTCTCTACTTTCTTAGGTGTAGTACCATCTCCTTCCGTTCCGTCGGATTCTTCATCATCACTATCCTCCGACTTCTTATCTTTTCCTTTTTCATCCTCCTCTTTCGGACCGAACCACTTCTTCCATGTGTCATTATTAAAGTATAGTTGAAAGAAGAGCCATATCCTTGGAAACGCCCAAAGCGACCATACGACCACTCCGTCCGATTACTAGTAACTACATTACCGCTTTTATCGAATGTATAAGCATACGTAGCAAACGATGCATTCATATTGAAAGTATAACTCTTGGTCAGTTTCAAACGGAGGTTCATGCTTAAATCACTCCACGGCCGTTCCTTTGCCGCCATATTATAAGACATATTTGCACTCAAGTCATCAATAAGGCTGACTTTCTTAAGCGTATCTTCTTTGGCGTCGTAATACTTCATCTCCAGGTTATTGGCAATAGAGAAGCTGACTGTTCCCGACCCTTCGCGCGAAGGTACTCCATAAGGCTGCCCCGTGAAAGGAGAATAATATTGCGTATCACCATTATAATCAGTATACTCCTCCCAATACTTGCTAAATCCCGGAGCACCGCTAAGGCTTACTTGTGGCGTAAACACATGACGAATCTGTATCTCCTTCTTCTTAGCAAAAAGAGGTTTGTACATACCATACAGTTTCGTGCTCAGACTCAAACTTGCCGAATAATTGGATACCCGGTAGAAACCGTTAATCGTATCGCCCGGCAATGCCTCCAATCTTACGCGTCTACCTCATTATATTGCTGATTACCTTACGAGTATACCAACGCTCCGTATAATTGACCGAAGGATTAACCTGCAAATATTTGAACAGAGTAAAAGTAGCGCTGATAGGAATATTATGATTCATTGCATTCTCCCATTCGCTCAGTCCGGCTTTGAACAGACGGTCGTCTTTCGTACGGATACTGTTTGTCAGACGTCCCGTATAGCTAATGGAAATCTTTTCGTACCAGCGTTCTTCCCGGCTGCTTTCTTGCGTTTGAACGGGAAGAGACGGCTCAACGATATATTCAAGTCGGGCAACGTCACCGCAATGGAAGAGTCACGCATGGTCTGTGCGATATTGGTCGTTCCGGAAAGCGTCAGACCGATATCAGGGAAACTGCGTGAATAACTGATACTTGATGTTTTGGTATTCTGAGTCAACAACTGTGAATTATAAAGGTTGTTGATATTTGAACGTTCGTAGCTACTGGTCGAGAAGTTTACACTGGCAGAGAAAGTACTGTTCGGACTCGCCTTGGCATCCTGGCGATGATTCCAGACAATCTTAAAGTCCTTGGCAACTGCATAATCCGGCATCCCTTTGTCCCCCGTCTTAGTGACCTGATAATCCGCTTGCAGCGTACCGGAGTATTTATATCGTTTATTATAGTTGGTCAATCCGGAAAGTCTCCACGAACCTTTGGTAAAGATATCTCCCGTCATTTTCAGGTCCATGATGTCACTGATAGCAAAGTAATATCCGCCTTCTGCCAGACCGAAACCGCGACTGGAGTCGTCCATATAAGTCGGCATGATGAAACCGGAAGAATAGCTGCTGGAGAACGGGAAGAAAAAGAACGGAACAGCCAACGGCAAAGGTACATCTTCCACCACCAGATAGGCAGGTCCCGTCACTACATTCTTTTTAGGACGCACCTTGGCCCTTGTCAACTGCATATAGAAGTGAGGATGGTCATGGTGGTCACAAGTCGTATAGCGCCCATGCTCCATAAAAATTTCATCATTGGCCCCCTTCTTGGCTTGCTTCCGGTCACGTATCCTTCTCCCTGTTGAGTTACGATTTCGGTAATTCCCGCTTTCTTAGTTTTGAAGTTATACCGGATAGTTTCCGTATCATAAGCGGTATCTCCCTCTTTAAATACAGGTTTACCTTTTTCCACTCCGGTAGTATCCTTGATACCATAAGCATGCACAGTAGTACTATCCAGATTCATCGAAATAACTTCCGCAGCCAGTTCGATGTTCTGATAATTCACTTTTCCGCTACCATACAACGTAGCGGCCCCGCCCAAAGTAAAAACTGTGGAGTCGTTAGATTCATAAATAACCGGTGCGTCGAGCGGTTGTTTCTTCTTAGCCGGTGCGATAGAGTCCATGCGTACCGTAACCGTATCTGCTTTCAATGAATCATTTCCCTGAAGGGAATCATTCTGTGCAGTATTGGAGGCAATCATTCCTCTTCTTCGACGTTGAGACGTAGCCTCATCGGGAAGCATCAGTAAGACAATCAGCAGTATAGATGATATAAGTATTTTTGCTTTCAATGGCGCCATTAACTAATAGTTTACGCTTGAAGTGGCAAAAGTACATAAACTTCACCAATTATGAGTTAGAATCTTCGTTATTTAATTATTTTTTAGTGCTATAAAAAGAGAGAACACCATCTGTCAAAGCGGCTTAGACCTTCTTCACCATATTTTGCAATACTTTGCCGTGCTTTCTCTACTGTTTTCTCTTCGTCCAGATGAGTTTTAGAAAAGAATTTATCGGCAAAGCAGATTAACTGCTCTTCCAGAGTTACGGGCACCATCTCGCGATGAGGAACAGGAAGTTGCTGGGCAATGATATCCTCCAACGAAAGCCCGGCTCCCTGTATGGCGTTCGCACACCAATGCGTGTTGGGGAAAACCTTCCGCCCGCAAGATTTCGGCTCCCAAATATCCGTGAGCGATATAAGGATGAGTGCCAAAGCACTGAATGGTTGGAGCGTCCGTCTGAAAAATACCAATATCATGCAACAGAGCGGCTTCTTTTACACGAAACTCCGGTTTAAACGCAATTCGGGATGAGCATCCAGCATTTTCATTGCTTTTCCGGACACGGCCAAACTATGTATTACTAAGATTTGCCGCTGCTCCGTATTGTCCGGATAATACTTATCAATGATTTCGTATGGATTCATGTGCTCTATTTTTTGCTCTCTTGATGAGAAATTAATATTTTTGTGCAATATTACAAAAAAATCACCGATATGCAAACTAGAGTTTCCTTCATTCTTATATTTTTGTTCATTATGTTGTTGCCAATGCGTGTAAACAGTCAAATTGTCACGGGAGCAGAACAGATGGATCAATATCTGCCGTTGCTGAAAGGAAAACGCATCGGAATGGTGGTCAATCACACTTCTGTTGTAGGAAGAAAGCAGGTTTATCTTCTCGATACCTTATTAAAGAGAGACGTCCGGGTGGTCAAGGTATTTGCTCCCGAACATGGTTTCCGTGGTAACGCAGATGCGGGTGAGACAGTGAAAGACGGCAAAGATTCCCGCACCGGCATTCCTATCGTATCGCTTTATGGTGACAACAAAAAGCCGTCTGCTGCCCAACTGAAAGATATCGATTTGATTGTATTCGATATTCAGGATGTAGGGGAGCACGCTTTCTATACCTATATAAGCACAATGTACTACGTAATGAAGCTTGTGCAGAGAACAAGAAGGAAATGGTTGTACTAGACCGGCCCAATCCGTGCGATTATGTGGATGGTCCGATACTCAAACCGGCCTACCGGAGTTTTGTTGGTATGCTTACCTCTCCCGGTACTCCACGGATGTACTATCGGCGAACTGGCACGAGATGATAAACGGGGAAGGCTGGATTGCCAACAAGAAAAATCCTTGTTCATTAAAGTAATTCCAATGACGGGATGGATACACGGAGCACCCTATTCACTTCCCATCAAGCCCTCTCCCAACCTCCCGAACGACCAGTCCATTCGCCTGTATGCGTCACTCTGCCCGTTTGAGGCTACCCGCGTCAGCGTAGGGCGGGGAACGACATTTCCTTTCCAAGTATTAGGCGCACCTAATAAGAAATACGGAAGTTTCACTTTTACTCCCCGCTCCTTACCCGGTTTTGACAAGAATCCGATGCACAAAAATGTAGTCTGCTACGGCGAAGACCTCCGGAACGCAGACGATGTGAACGGATTTACACTCCGCTATTTCCTGCATTTCTACCGTTTATCCGGCGAAGGTGCCGCTTTCTTCTCCCGTGCCCGGTGGTTTGATTTGCTGATGGGAACTGACAGCGTACGCAAAGCTATCCTCAAAGGAGAATCGGAAGAGGCTATCCGGAATAGTTGGCAAAAGGAATTACAGGATTACAAGGAGATTAGAAAAAAATATCTTCTCTATGAGTAAAAAAACTAGTATCATACTTTCTCATTCATTTTCATAAACCACTTATAATTAAAGGTATAAGTATGATAGATAACTATTATCTCCGGTATCTATCATACTTATACTATTAAAATGAAGTATCTATTTTACCTCCAAAGGTACGACATGATAATACGTACCATACGTTTTCCGCCTGGATTTCACTCCGAGCCGCTGCAAGATACGCCCGAAATAAGAAGCCTGCCTGGCGGAAAATGTCATCTTACTCGCTTTCTGAATCCGGCGCAAAATATCAATAGCCAGTAGCCATTCTCCTTCTTCCTCTTCTTCCGCCCTACGATAATAAACCATAAACAGCTGTTCGATAGCAGGAGATTGTTCAAACTCCCGGTTGTTTTCCGTCATGATAGCCTCTTCTTCGGAGTCAAACCAATAACGTTCGTTGTGATAAAGCAGTTCCAACGCCTGTGCATACAGCTGTTCATAATCAATAGGACGCGACACATCTATGCTCCCGTCATGTAAATACCGATGAAACGACGGCTACCGGAAGTATCCGTCAACAAATCCCGATGATTGCTTGTAGCGATGAACGAAGCATACCGGCGAAGCTCTTCCACCGCCGAAGCATTCGGACGACGTGTGTTCACCACCGGCTTTTGCAGAATATGCTTCAGAAAAGCCTGCTGGGTAGGACTAATCTGGTCGAACTCATCCATATTAATAAGCAGAAAGCGATTCAGATACAACTCCGCGTCCCGTTTCCGACTGAAATCAATGCTGTCCGTATAGTACGCCTGTAAAGCAGGAGGAAGAAGCATTCTGCAAAAAGTGGACTTCCGGTATGCCTGCGGGCCAATCAGCAAAGGTGAAGTGCTGTTGGCGTGTCTCTTATCCATCCCCTCCAATGGGCAACCATATTCAAGAACCACCGACGGAACAACGGCGCCCAGTGCGGATTATCACAGGGAACGCGGTTAGCCAGTTCCAGAATCCGGTCTTTACCATCCCAGCGAGGCAAGTGGTACAAGAAAATCCTCCACAGGCTGATAGATAGGCACATGGTCGGAATCCAGATAGCGGATGACGTCCCTGTCCCACATTTTCACTCCTTCACACATGGCATTCATCGTAATACTCGCCAATACCCGCTTGTCTACCGGGCGAAAATAGAAGTTGAAACTATGCCGTTCGCGATATTCCACTTCCGTGGTCAACGCATTGTATCGGAATTCATAACGACGCTTCATAAATTCATCCATCTGCATGGCGAAAAGCTGTTCGGCCGTCAGACTGCTCTTCTTGCCGAATCCCTTGGCGGTCCGGTAGACACTTTTCACAGTTTCGCGAATCAGCAACTCGTCCGAAGGGAGCCTGTAATGCGCCTTCGTCCACCGCACGGTATCTTCTTCGGGAATACCCGCCCGGAAGCAATGCTCCGCCAGACACACCAGCAACGGTTGTATATCGTCTCCCTCCCGATATCCGTCCAGTTCCTCAAGCGCCCTGTTGAATGCAGCGGAGAAAAGCACCGACAACGCTTCATAGTTCTCATATCCGGGCGCCATTCGCTGCAAAGGAGAATCAGTTTCCCGCGTTCGCCTGATAAAAGCCGTTTCGGAGGGAAGGCTGACGGGCTGCTTCATATAAATGGGCATCGCTTCGGATTGAAACAAAGTTCGGGATCGTACGTCAGCCGACAATATTGTTCGAGTGACGGTTCTTTCAGTTCGATATCAAAAGGCAGTTGCGGCTGATAATATTTCACGGCCGTCTGATAAGCATGCGCATGAAAAAGTTCCGCTTGCTCGCGTAAGTCGGCAAGCGATCGTCCGAATAGGTGAACCGTACCCATATCTTTGACTGATTTACCGGAGGAGCCTGTGAAAAGCGAGGAACGTTTGCGGAAGCTCTTTAACTAGTTCCTTTATCTCGTCGGCTTCCGCCCTCCCCGAAAGGTTATTGACTTCCATCATCACTATGCCGTTATATTCATTCAGGGTCATTACTCCTTCTTTACGGACAAAAGCTGCGGCAGGCATCACTTTGGGAACCTTACGCACGCTCTTCAATCGAATTTCCCGGAAGAGTATACCGCAAGCTTCCCTCATCTTGGAGACGGGCTGCGCCTTGACTTCCGTTTTCATCTGCTCCAGAAGGAGCTCTATTTTCAACGTCCGTAAGGTTTTTACCTTGCCATCGTCTCTGACTAATGTTATTCTCATCTTTTTTTATTATTATTCCAGTAAAAGGGAAAGCTGCACTATAGCTATACAAAGATACAACAAGCACTTCGTCCAAACAAATTTCACTGCTTTTATTTGCTACGCCACACGGCTTTATTTTACAGAAATAATACTTACTAAATTTGCAAATAAAGCCGGGATAATGTATCTTTGCAGGCAGTAAGACTTCAGCCCGCATACGTGTGCCGTACAGCCCATGTATGCGGGCTGTGCAGTTTACATTCGCGGGCTGTACAGCCCACAAATGTGTGCCCAAGAAAAGCCACTGATTCCAGTTGATTATCCAGGCTACAATTGTAGGTTATCTTACTGCAAGACAAGCATTAAAATGCCTTTTAAAAAGGCGTTTTATCCACATTAACCAATAAAAGAAAAGATGTACGCAAAGTATGATTTTCGCAAAAAGCCGTCTTCAAAAGAAGACGAAGATAAACAGCCGTTGTATCCCCGCATCGTATCGAACGGGACTATCGACTTTCAACGCATTGTAAAAGAGATCGCCCAGCTTCCAGCTTTACCCCGGCAGACATCGAAGGAGTTCAGCTGGCGATTGAAAATAAAATATCTGAATATTTAGTCAGCGGTTATCACGTTCAATTGGGCGACCTCGGATATTTTTCAGCCAAGTTGAAAGCACGTCCGGTAATGGATGCCAAAGAGATACATGCGCAGTCCATCTATTTCGACAATGTAAATTTTCGTCCTTCATCTTCTTTCCGAAAGAAGGTTCGCGGATTTGTAGAAAAAGCGAAGTCGGGATTTGCACATTCTGCCGAAATTCCGGTGGAAGAACGTCGCCACCAAAGGAAAAAGAATAGGCACAGCAATAGCCGCACCGATATTTGCTATCAATGTATAAGTAGTCAGACTGGCTGCACTCCCTCCCAACTTGGAAGTAATCACTGCGGCAGCCGTAGCCGTAGGACAAATAATACATACCATCACTCCCTCTGCTACTATTTTATCAAAGCGATAAAGCAACAAATAAGCAGCCAACGCTCCGCCAATCTGAATCAATAACAACCACAAATGGAGAGGTTTAGGCTTCAAATCACGAGGAGATACCTTACAGAAGGTCAATAGCAACATCGTAAAAATAAGATAGGGAGTCAGAAAAGAAAGGCTGATAAACAGCGGATAACCTATAGCACCTACCAGCATAGCAATAGGTAACGTCCAATTCTTTAAAAACTTAAGCATCGGCGTACATTTTAACTTCGGGGTGCAAAGTAACGGAGATTTCAGGAGAAAAAGCTACCTTTAAACCGAAAAAAACACAAAACTTAATGGCAAATAATGAGTTTTCTACAAATTCTACTACATTTGCAGCGTATTACAGATATGAAACTGAATAGACCATACATATTATATATATGCATTTGCCTCTGGCTACTTTTCCTGCCCTCATGCACCAACCGTTTATGGGGGAAGGATTTCGTCGTAGTCATTGATGCCGGACACGGCGGACACGACCCGGGAGCTATCGGCAAAATCTCTAAAGAGAAGAATATCAACCTGAACGTTGCCCTGAAAGTAGGAAATCTGATAAAAAGGAATTGTGATGATGTCAAACTGATTTACACGCGCAGCAAAGATGTGTTCATTCCTCTAGCACGACGCGCAGAAATCGCAAACAACGCGAAGGCTGATCTCTTCATCTCCATTCACACCAACGCACTGGCTAACAACCGTACAGCAAAAGGTGCTTCAACCTGGACCCTGGGTCTGGCCAAATCAGAAGCTAACCTGGAAGTTGCCAAGCGAGAGAACTGCCGTAATCCTCTACGAAAGCGACTACGAAACAAGATATGCCGGTTTCAACCCGAATTCTGCAGAGTCTTATATCATATTCGAATTCATGCAGGATAAATATATGGAGCAGAGCGTGCACCTGGCTTCTCTGGTGCAGAAACAATTCCGACATACTTGCAGAACGAGTGGACCGGGGCGTGCACCAAGCCGGATTCCTTGTATTAAAAGCGAGTGCCATGCCCAGCATTCTGGTGGAACTAGGATTTATCTCCACTCCCGAGGAGGAGCGCTATCTGAATTCTGAAGAAGGGGCCGGCACCATGGCAAAAGGCATCTACCGTGCTTTCTCTGAATTACAAGAGAGAACATGAACTGCGCCTGACAGGAGTCAGCAAGACGATCGTCCCAACCGAACAGGAAGAAGACAATGCCCCGGCAATTGCCCAAAAGGATACCGAAAGCGTGAACACAGCTCCCCAACAGGAAAAGCTATTGGCCGAAGCAAAAACAAAACCTGCCGCGACAGCAAAAACAGCACCGAAACGCCCAATTGTAGTAGAGAGTGCAACCAATGACAGTGAAATTACGTTTAAGATACAGATACTTACTTCTTCCAAGCCTCTCACTAAAAATGACAAAAGGTTGAAAGGACTGAAAGAGGTAGACTATTATAAGGAAGGAATCTATAAATATACGTATGGTGCCTCTGCCGACTATAATAAGGTATTGCGTACGAAGCGTAGCATCACGGCACAATTCAAGGATGCCTTTATCATCGCTTTCCGGAACGGCGAGAAAATGAACGTCAACGAAGCGATCGCCGAATTCAAGAAAAGAAGAAAATAAATAAAAAGATAAAATGAAGTACATTACAAAAGAAGTCAGAATAGGTATTGCAGGTATAATAGCACTATGTGTGCTTATATACGGAATTAATTGGCTGAAAGGTATACACATGTTCCAGCCTTCCAGTTATTTCTATGCCAAATTTCAAAACGTAAACGGACTGACCAAATCAAGTCCGGTATTTGCAGACGGTGTCCGCGTAGGTATCGTACGTGACATCTATTATGATTACCAAACCCGGGAAATGTAATCGTCGAAGTGGAACTGGATACGGAACTGCGTATTCCCAAAGGAAGTAGCGCCGAGCTGGTATCCGAGTTATGGGAGGTGTGCGCATGAACATCCTTCTCGCCAACAATCCGCGCGAAAAATATGCCGTAGGAGATACGATCCCCGGCACACTGAACAACGGAATGATGGAAAGCGCGGCAAAGCTGATCCCCAAGGTAGGAAATGCTTCCGAAGCTGGATTCTATTCTGATCTCTCTGAACAATATATTAGGAGACAAGAGCATCCCCGCCACCCTGCACTCGATAGAGACTACCACCGCCAACCTGGCAGTAGTCAGTTCGCAGGTAAAAGGGCTGATGAGTAATGACATACCTCAACTCACCGGTAAACTGAACACCATCGGAGACAACTTCATAGCCATTAGCGGAAATTTGAAGGAAGTAGACTATGCAGCTACTTTCAAAAAAATAGACGAAACGCTGGCTAACGTAAAAATACTTACAGAGAAAATTGAACAGCAAAGATAACACGCTTGGGTTGCTCTTCAACGACCCGACTTATACAATAATCTGAATGCAACGACTGAGAATGCCGCCAGTTTGCTTAGAAGACCTGAAAGCAGCATCCGAAGCGTACGTTCACTTCTCATTATTCGGCAAGAAAGACAAGTAGCAGTTATCGTTATATAGATTTCATCTAAATAACGAGAGGGCTTTCAAAGAAAGTAGATTGCTCTTCAAATGTCTATCTACAAACCGAAATAATATTCCCGTACAAACGTACAAAAGTGAGAAAAAAGGCTAAAATTATATATATAAGACATTAACATACAGATACTTATAAAAATGCAAGAGAGGGTAAACAGAGTGTGTCCGACAACAAACGCATAAGTCACTGAAAGTAAACACATTATTGTTAGCATGAAATAAAACAAGAAAAAATAGATTTGTTTTTTCCGAATAAGATTCCGAATTTTGCAAGCGTAGAAGTTTTGCTTAATTAATAAATGTATTAAAAGTTACTATGATTGAATCAAATCATGCCGTACTTTGGAACCGCTGTCTCGAGGTAATTAAAGACAATGTTCCCGAGACGACATATAATACTTGGTTTGCCCCTATTGTTCCGTTGAAATATGAGGACAAAACATTGATCTTGCAGATCCCGAGCCAGTTTTTCTATGAAATTCTGGAGGAGAGATTCGTAGATCTATACGTAAGACATTATATAAGGTCATTGGCGAAGGAACCAAGTTGATGTACAATGTCATGGTGGACAAGACTTCGATTCCGAATCAAACCGTGAATCTCGAAGCAAGCAATCGTTCTACGGCTGTTACTCCCAAAAGTATATTCGGTGCCAACAAAGCTCCCAATTTCCTACAGGCTCCTGCTGTTCAGGATTTGGATCCGCACTTGAATCCCAACTATAACTTTGAGAACTTCATCGAAGGATACAGCAATAAACTGTCAAGAAGCGTGGCGGAAGCCGTAGCGCAAAAACCGGGAGGTACCGCTTTCAACCCGTTATTCCTCTACGGAGCTTCCGGAGTAGGAAAGACGCACCTTGCAAACGCAATAGGCACGAAAATCAAAGAAATATATCCCGAGAAAAGAGTATTATACGTTTCGGCGCATTTATTCCAGGTACAATATACCGACTCAGTACGCAATAATACTACAAACGATTTTATCAACTTCTTACCAATCAATTGACATACTGATTATCGATGATATTCAAGAATTTGCCGGAGTTACCAAAACACAGAATACATTCTTTCATATCTTTAATCACTTACACCAAAACGGTAAACAGCTTATCCTGACTTCAGACCGTGCTCCCGTATTATTGCAAGGCATGGAAGAACGACTGATCACCCGTTTCAAATGGGGTATGGTAGCTGAACTGGAAAGACCAACCGTAGAATTACGCAAGAATATCCTGCGTAATAAGATACATCGTGACGGTTTGCAGTTTCCTCCGGAAGTAATCGATTATATTGCTGAAAATGTGAATGAGAGTGTACGTGACCTGGAAGGTATCGTTATTGCTATTATGGCTCGTTCCACTATTTTCAACAAGAAATAGATCTGGATTTGGCACAGCACATTGTGCATGGCGTAGTTCACAACGAAACTAAAGCGTTACCATCGACGATATACTGAAAGTCGTATGCAAGCACTTTGACTTGGAACCGTCTGCCATACATACGAAATCCAGAAAAAGGGAAGTGGTTCAAGCACGACAGATCGCCATGTATCTAGCTAAAAACACACAGACTTTTCAACTTCTAAGATAGGTAAGTTCATCGGTAACAAAGACCATGCAACGGTACTTCACGCCTGCAAAACAGTAAAAGGACAATTGGAGGTGGACAAGAGCTTTAGTGCAGAAGTACAGGAAATTGAATCACTGCTGAAGAAGAGAAACTAAATCAACGATAAAAATAGCAGGTATTAAGTATTATCCATGCGATGTCGCATATAAAGCAAATCCGTACTGGATAATACTTGATACCTGCTGTTTATTTCAAGTACTTATTTCAAGAAACCTTGCTGGCGAAGTACTTTCAACAAGTTTTCGGACATAAATTCATTATCTTTCTTTGTATAACGTATGTCTGTAAAAACCTGAGCAAGCGTTTCTTTCTTATTCTCTTCGATGAACTGCTTGTTTTCAGGCAATGATTCTTATAGGCATAGAGTTTATCAATTCCTTCCGGTGTGTAGTCGTGATAGGTTTCATGTGTACGGCCGCTTCCAAAGGTAAACGGTCAACTTGTGCGGGAATACCGTCCGGGTAGCCTACCGTTATTGTGGTGAGAGGAATACCAGCGGGAAGTTGGAGGGTATCAATAATCATCTGAGGATTATAAGTGGTAGTTCCTAAATAGCAGATGCCGAGTCCGGCTTCCTCTGCCAGCGTACAAAAAGTCTGCGCAACAAGCAAAGTATCCATAGCGCATTCATAAAAGACATTAAATTGTCGTAGCCCGGTACAGCTTTCCGCTGTTCACACCACTTGCTGAAACGACGGAAATCAGCACAAAAAGTAAGCACGACCGGAGCATTTTTTACCATTGGCTGGTTAAAATGTGCAGGCGAAAGTTTCTCCTTCATTTCCGTATCGCGCGTGACAATCACACTATAAAGTTGCATCCCACCCATCGTAGAAGCACGGAAAGAGGTTTCAAGCAAATCATTTAACAAACTCGGGATTTATATCTTTAGGCAGATATTTCCGAATAGTTCTTCTGTTCTTTACGGTTTCAAACATATATTTTTTTTGCAAAGATATAAAAAGGAAAAAATAATCCACCACACTAGTGGAATAGAATAGTTTTCTTTTTGGAGAACTTTAACCTTTGAACCTTTCTGCGATCTCATTGTTTATCAATTACTTAGCATAACAAATGGAAAACTTGCAACCTGTTAATAAATTAATTCATTTTTATTTTGATAGATGAAAAAACATTCTTAGATTTGCGATCGCATTTGTTAATGATAGGTATCACTTCTACACTCTTACTTATTAAAAAATAAATCTAAGGAAAAAAGAATCGTGGAAAAACAGACTTATTCTTACGAGGAAGCTTATGAAGAATCTTTACGATATTTTCAGGGCGACGAGTTAGCTGCGCGTGTTTGGGTAAACAAGTACGCAGTAAAAGACTCTTTCGGAAATATTTACGAGAAGTCTCCGAAAGATATGCATTGGAGAATAGCCAATGAAGTAGCCCGCGTAGAATCGAAGTACCCGAACGGCCTGACTGCAAAAGAACTGTATGATTTACTGGATCATTTCAAATATATCGTCCCCCAAGGTAGCCCGATGACCGGCATCGGTAATGATTACCAGGTTGCTTCACTATCCAACTGCTTCGTAATCGGAGTAGATGGTGACGCAGACTCTTATGGCGCCATCTTCAAAATAGACGAAGAACAGGTGCAATTCATGAAGCGCCGCGGTGGTGTAGGACATGATTTGTCGCACATCCGTCCGAAAGGTTCTCCAGTGAAAAATTCGGCGTTGACCTCTACCGGTCTGGTGCCATTTATGGAGCGATACTCGAATTCCACACGTGAAGTAGCTCAGGACGGACGGCGTGGCGCATTGATGCTAAGTGTATCTATCAAGCATCCCGATTCAGAAGCGTTCATCGATGCTAAAATGACGGAAGGCAAGGTAACAGGTGCCAATGTATCAGTGAAGCTGGACGACGCTTTCATGCAGGCTGCCGTAGACGAAAAGCCGTATGTACAGCAATATCCTATTGACTCTGCCCAATCCTACATTCACCAAGAAATCGACGCTTCTACCTTGTGGAAGAAAATCGTACATAATGCATGGAAATCAGCAGAACCGGGCGTATTGTTCTGGGATACGATTATCCGTGAATCTGTGCCTGATTGTTATGCAGACCTGGGGTATAAAGCAACGGTTTCCACCAACCCATGTGGAGAAATTCCCCTATGCCCGTATGACTCCTGCCGTTTATTGGCTATCAATCTTTATTCTTATGTGGTAAATCCCTTCAAACCGGATGCTTACTTTGACTTCGAATTGTTCCCAGGAAGCATGTAGCGCTCGCTCAACGCATTATGGACGATATTATCGATCTGGAATTAGAGAAGATAGAACGCATCATGGCAAAGATTGACGAAGATCCGGAAAACGAAGATGTGAAACGTACAGAACGTACATTGTGGGACAAAATTTATAAGAAGAGTGGACAAGGACGCCGTACCGGTGTAGGTATTACTGCCGAAGGTGATATGCTTGCTGCACTAGGATTGCGTTACGGTACGGAAGAAGCTACCGAATTCTCTGAAAAAGTGCACAAGACCGTTGCCCTCAGTGCTTACCGTTCATCTGTGGAAATGGCAAAAGAGCGTGGTGCATTTGAAATTTACGATACCGAACGCGAAAAGAACAATCCGTTCATCAAACGCCTTGCCGAAGCTGATCCGGAGCTATATGCAGAATATGAAGAAGTACGGCCGCCGTAATATTGCGTGCCTTACCATCGCACCGACGGGTACCACCAGTCTGATGACTCAGACTACCTCGGGTATCGAGCCTGTATTCTTGCCCGTATACAAACGTCGCCGTAAAGTCAATCCGAATGATACTAACGTGCACGTGGATTTGTGGATGAAACCGGGGATGCTTTCGAAGAATATATCGTCTTCCACCCCAAGTTTGTTACCTGGATGGAAGCTCAAGGACACAATCCGGCCAAACGCTATACCCAAGAAGAAATTGACGAACTGGTTGCCAAATCTCCTTACTACAAAGCGACTTCCAACGATGTCGACTGGTTGATGAAGGTGAAAATGCAGGGAAGAATCCAGAAATGGGTAGACCACTCTATCAGTGTGACCATCAACCTGCCGAACGATGTAGACGAGGACCTGGTGAACCGGTTATATGTAGAGGCATGGAAATCCGGCTGTAAAGGCTGTACCGTATATCGTGACGGTTCACGCTCCGGAGTGCTGATCTCTACGAAATCAGAGAAAGACGAGAGGAGGACTTCCTCCTTGCAAACCGCCTACGGTTGTAGAAACCCGTCCGACAATACTGGATGCCGACATCGTACGTTTCCAGAATAATAAAGAAAAGTGGGTAGCTTTCGTCGGTTTACTGGACGGACACCCTTACGAGATATTTACTGGTTTGCAAGATGATGACGAAGGTATCTTGCTGCCTAAGAGCGTAACTTGCGGGCGTATCATCAAGAATGTAGATGAAGATGGTACCAAACGTTATGACTTCCAATTCGAGAACAAACGCGGATATAAGACTACTATTGAAGGGTTGTCAGAGAAGTTCAACAAGGAATATTGGAATTATGCAAAATTGATTTCCGGCGTGCTCCGCTACCGGATGCCGATTGAACAAGTAATCAAGCTGGTCGGCTCGCTCCAGTTGAACAGCGAAAGTATCAATACTTGGAAAAATGGTGTAGAACGTGCATTGAAGAAGTACATTCAGGATGGAACGGAAGCCAAAGGTAAGAAGTGCCCGAACTGTGGCAACGAGACATTGGTTTATCAGGAAGGCTGTCTGATTTGTACGACTTGCGGCGCTTCCAGATGTGGATGATAGTACTACGTATGTTAATTAATATATAAACAAAAGGTTAAAAGGAGTCCGGTGCGGCTCCTTTTATTTTTTATTCAAAAAAATGTCTTATACTTGCAGTGTCTTACATATACAATCAAAATCTAATATATATGATTCTATCATTTAATATTGAATACCGCACCAATTGGGGAGAAGAGGTAAGGATTGCCGGCTTATCTCCGGAATCTGTTCCTTTACACACCACAGATGGTATCTACTGGACGGCAGAACTGGAGCTCGAAGTTCCTCAAGAAGGGATGACAATTCATTACAGCTACCAGATAGAGCAGAACGGAATTGTGACCCGCAAGGAATGGGACAGTTTTTCGAGATCTATTTTCTTATCAGGTACCTTCCAGGAAGAAATATAGAATCAATGATTGCTGGAAAAATATTCCGGAGCAATTATGCTTTTACAGTTCTGCTTTTACAGAAGCCTTACTGGCACATCCTGAAAGGGAAGAAATTCCGCAAAGTTACAAAAAAGGGCTGGTTATCAAGGCCTATGCTCCACGTATCAACAAGGATTATTGCCTGGCAATTTGTGGCAATCAGAAATCATTAGGTCACTGGAATCCGGAGAAGGCGGTATTGATGAGTGATACCAATTTCCCGGAATGGCAGATAGAGCTGGACGCAAGTAAACTGAAGTATCCCGCTGGAATATAAATTCATCCTCTACAACAAACAGGAAAAGAAAGCGGATTGTTGGGAGAAGAATCCTAACCGGTATTTAGCCGATCCGGAATTAAAGACCAACGAGACACTAGTAATCTCCGACCGGTATGCTTATTTCGATATTCCCGCATGGAAAGGGGCAGGAATCGCTATACCCGTATTTTCTTTAAAATCAGAAAAGAGTTTCGGAGTAGGTGATTTCGGTGATCTGAAACGGTTGGTTGACTGGGCTGTATCTACTCATCAGAAGGTGATACAGATTCTGCCGGTCAATGACACAACAATGACACACGCATGGACTGATTCTTATCCTTATAATAGTATTTCTATCTATGCTTTTCACCCGATGTACGCGGATATAAGGCAAATGGGAACACTCAAAGACAAAGAAGCGGTAGCAAAGTTCAACGAAAAACAAAAAGAATTGAACAGTCTGCCGGCCATTGACTATGAAGCAGTCAACCAAACCAAATGGGAGTATTACCGCCTATTATTCCGGCAGGACGGAGAAAAGACATTATCTTCCAAAGGTTTCAAAGAGTTTTTCGATGCCAATAAAGAATGGCTGCAACCGTATGCTGTTTTCAGTTATTTACGGGATGCCTACAAAACACCGAATTTCCGTGAATGGCCTAAATATTCTACTTACCATGCAAAGGAGATAGAAAAGATGTGCCAGCCGGAGACGGCAGATTATCCGCATATCGCCCTTTACTTTTATATTCAGTATCATCTGCATTTGCAGTTATTGGCCGCTACCCAATATGCTCGCGAGCAAGGTGTCGCACTGAAAGGAGATATCCCTATCGGTATCAGCCGGAATAGTGTGGAAGCCTGGACGGAGCCTTATTATTTCAACCTCAACGGACAAGCAGGTGCACCTCCCGATGATTTTTCGATAAACGGACAGAACTGGGGATTCCCTACATACAACTGGGATGTCATGGAAAAAGACGGATACCGCTGGTGGATGAAGCGTTTTCAGAAAATGGCAGAATACTTCGATGCTTACCGGATCGATCATATCCTCGGGTTCTTCCGTATTTGGGAAATACCAATGCACGCTGTACACGGATTGTTAGGTCAGTTTGACCCTTCTTTCCCTATGAGCCGGGAAGAAATTGAGAGTTTCGGTTTTACATTCCGTGACGAATATCTGCTTCCTTATATCCATGAGTCTTTCCTCGGGCAAGTGTTCGGACCGCATACCGAATTCGTGAAACAGAACTTTCTTCAAACAACTGATGTATCCGGTATCTACCACATGAAACCGGGATTTGAGACTCAACGGGAAGTGGAAAATTTCTTTTCCGACAGAAAAGATGAAGACAGTATTTGGATTCGGGAAGGACTTTATTCTTTAATTAGCAACGTACTTTTTGTTCCGGACAAGAAAGAGGAAGGAAAATATCATCCCCGCATCGGAGTACAGCGCGACTTTATTTTCCGTTCATTGAGTGAGGCAGAAAAGAATGCTTTTAACAAGCTCTATGACCAGTATTATTATCACCGGCACAATGCATTCTGGCAGCAACAGGCAATGAAGAAGTTACCACAACTGACACAATCCACCCGTATGTTAGTTTGCGGAGAAGACTTGGGAATGATTCCCGATTGCGTTGCATCGGTAATGAACGACTTACGCATCCTTAGCCTGGAGATTCAGCGAATGCCTAAGAATCCGTTGCACGAGTTCGGACATCTGAGCGAATATCCATACCGGTCTGTCTGCACAATCTCCACTCACGATATGTCTACTTTGCGTGGCTGGTGGGAAGAAGATTACCAACAGACCCAACGTTATTATAATACGATTTTGGGACATTATGGCATTGCTCCAACTGTTGCAACCCCCGAACTATGCGAGGAGGTGGTACGTAACCATCTCAACAGTAACTCAATTCTCTGTATTCTTTCCCTGCAAGACTGGTTGTCGATTGACGGAAAATGGAGAAATCCGAATGTGCAGGAAGAACGGATCAACGTACCGTCGAACGAGAATGGCATATCGAATCATCTCACATTGGAACAACTAATGAAGGCTAAAGAACTTAATAAGAAGATAGGCGAACTTATCAAATATACAGGGAGAGTTCCCCAAAAATAAGACTAAAATAATGGGAGATACCAAGAATAACATGAAGATAAACAACAGTACTATTTTTTTAAAAGATATCCGTTGCTACGCCTACCACGGAGTAGCACCACAAGAGAATCTTATCGGAAATGAGTATGTCATTGACCTGAAACTCAAAGTAGATATCAGCAAAGCCGCACAAACGGATGAAGTGACAGATACAGTCAACTACGCCGAAGTACATAATGTGATAAAAACCGAAATGGCGATTCCTTCCAAATTGCTGGAACATGCCGGTGGCAGAATCGTACAAAAACTTTTCGAGACATTTCCTGATATTGAGGAAGTGGAGCTTCGCCTTTCTAAGCGGAATCCACCTATGGGAGCAGACATTGATGCCGCAGGCATTGAGTTGTATTGTAGTAGAAAATAAAAGGGTATCCAGCTTGGGATACCCTACAAATTATATTCTTTCTGCAATTAATCTCCCGGAAGTTTCTATTTCTTCTTCTTTCTTCTATTCACAGATTCCACAGCCTCCGTCACGACAGGCTTATTCTCGAAACGTTTCGTATAACCGGAATAGTCGGGATGAATACGTTCGTAATCAGGATCCATAAATAAAGGACTGGAGATTATATGGTCAGCCGTCGAACGGTTACAACAGAAAACTATGTTTTCCACACCTGCCAGACGGGTTAATGCTTTTACATCCGTATCATGCGGTTGCAGTGTCATGGGGTCAGTGAAGAAGAAAGAGATAATCAATCTGCCCATCTACAATACGCGATCCCATCTGCTGGTCACCTCCCAAGGGACCGGATTTTAGAATCGTAAAATCCCACTCTCATCCGGATGTTTCTCCTTCAGTGCTTCCAATATTAAGGTACCCGTAGTACCTGTACAGTAGAATTTATTACCCATTAATAGTTCTGAATTCCATAATACCCATTCGATGAGATCTTTCTTCATGGCATCATGCGCTACCAGCCCGATACCTCTTCTAACCTTTGATTCCATTTGCTATCCTTTTAAGTCCGACAATTGAGAGAATCGTTTGCATCCCCTCGCATAAAACTGCCACAAGATACTATTTTTTGTCCGTTCAGGTATCAGATCCAACCTTTTTTTTCTCATATTCTCTTCACGGGATAGAAGAAAATGACGGACGAATCTGCTTATACTCTTTCCTTGCACGCATCACAGCACAAGCATTATCCCAGTCGCCTTTGCAACAAGAAATCGAACGCCGCCAGATAATCGAGACAGGTCCGGATACGCATCACTTTATTTAACTCCTCCTGTGGAGATTCTTATAGAGCATGACAAGGTTATTACGGAAATTAAGAAAGGTCTTTCGGGGGTTCTCTTTTTTAAGTGTAGCCCCACCTACATGATAGACCTTACTTTGAGGGACACAAACAATCTCCCGTCCGCGAGCGTAACCTCCAGCACAAATCAATTTCTTCCATGTGCGCAAAGAAACGTCCGTCCAGTCCGCCCACTTCCTTATAATCGGCACGACGAATAACCAAAGCCGCGCCTGTTGCCCAAAAAACGGGAATGACCTTATCATACTGGCCTTCATCCTTCTCAACCACTCCCATTATACGTCCACGACAAAAGGGATAACCATATTTATCCAGAAAGCCACCTGCCGCCCCGGCATATTCAAAATGATCTTTTTGCCGCCAGCTCCGTATTTTCGGTTGGCAGGCAGCAACTTCCGGATGAATATCAAGATAAGCAATCATTGGTTCCAACCAATGTTCCGTCACCTCAACATCCGAATTTAAAAGAACAACATAGTCGGCTTCCACCTGCTGCAAAGCCAAGTTGTATCCGTCTGCAAAACCATGGTTCTGATCCAATAGAATCACCCTAACCGAAGGAAAATCCTGTCGGAGCATCTCCACCGAAGCGTCCGTAGAACCATTATCAGCCACACAAACCTCTACCCCCTCTCCTTTCGAATACCGGACTACCGACGGAAGAAAAGTGCGAAGCATATCACACCCATTCCAATTCAAAATGACTACTGATACTTTCATTGCTTTTGCTTCTCTTTCAGCCTTTCTTTCTCCTGTTCCACGATGTCCGCCCATTCTTCTCTGGAGGCTTTCCAACGCTTATGCGACCACAGCCAATAAGCCGGCTCCCGACGGATTGTCTGTTCCAGATACCGGGCAAACATTTCAGTAATTTCTCCTTCGGCTGTATTCTTAGGAGTTTCCGTCATCAATTTAAATTCCGCTTCACAGTATCCTCTGCGATTCTTACTAAGTTCACAGTAGAAAGACAGGGAAATTCATCATTTTGGCAATTCGCTCCGCACCATTCAGAAAGCAGTTTCCTGTCCTAAAAAGGTAGTCCAATACCTGTCATATCCACTAGGCCATTGATCAGTAATCAAACCGACTACCATTTTCTTTCCTTCACGTTTCAACTTTATAATCTCCCGTGCAGTAGAATGCTTAGGAATATTGTATCCCCCGAAACGAGAACGAATACGTTTAAACAACTCATCCAAATATTTATCCCTCAACGGCTTATAAACCTGTACAGGTACATCCCCCGGCTTCATGATTGCTCCCATGCCTATCAACCACTCATAATTGGCATAATGCGGAATCATCACTATAATACCCTCCATACTTCTCTGTCAGTTCGAGATATTGTTCCGTATTCTTGTAAGTCATTCTCTCACAAAGATCTTCAGCCGACATGTGCAGAAGTTCAAATCTTCAAGCATATAATCCGACAGATAGCGATAGAACTTGCGCTCTATCTGTAACCTCTCCGCATCAGTTTTTTCCGGAAATGATCTCAATAGATTTCCCCGAACTACTTTACGGCGATATTTTCCCACATAATACATCAGCAGATAATTGAAATCCGAAAGCATATATACAGAACTCGGAACGGAAGAGCTGAAAACAGCCACATTCCAGTGGATACCAGCCAATAGATAAATCTCGATCTCATACTTATATCAGAATTGTACCTTTAAGTGCTGTCTTATCTTCGTTAAAATCTCCCAGACGGACATTGATTACCTGATTATCCAGCGAGTTGTCCGCTTCCACTTCAACACGAATATAGTTCTCCGTAAACCCATGCATCGGAGCCCCGCTTTCGATTTTTCCATCAATACCGGCATTGTCTGCCCGATATGACGTGCATAAAAAGCTTGTGTCTTTTGATCCGATAGTGCCAACAGCCGCTGACTGCGCTGATGCTTTTCTTCCGGAGAAACAACATAGTCTATTTTCAAGCCTGCGTGCCGGGACGTTCGGAATAGCTAAACACATGCAACTGTGTCACATCCAATCCGGCGATAAACTGATAAGCCTCCTCGAAGTATTCGGGTGTCTCGCCGCGAGTACCCACAATCACATCAACTCCGATAAAAGCATCCGGCATCACTTCCTTAATCTTCTTCACCTTCGATGCAAAAAGAGCGGTATCATAACGACGACGCATCAATTTCAACACTTCATCGCTACCGGATTGCAACGGAATATGAAAATGAGGCATAAAACTACGCGAACGGGATACGAACTCAATAATCTCATCTGTCAACAGATTGGGTCTATGGAAGATATACGGTAACGTTCTATACCCTCTACCTGATCCAGCGCTTTTACAAGATCAAAGAAGGTCTCTTGTTGTCTTACCGAAATCTCCGATATTCACTCCGGTCAGAACGATTTCTTTTCCGCCTTCGGCAGCAGCTTGCCCGGCCTGCTCCACCATAGAAGCGATTGTTCCGTTACGGCTACGCCCGCGGGCAAAAGGAATCGTACAATACGAACAAAAGTAATCACAGCCGTCCTGCACTTTCAGGAAGAAACGGGTACGGTCTCCCCGTGAACACGAGGGAGAAAACGAACGGATATCTTTGGTTGCAGTAGTAAAAGCCTCTCCTTCTTCATGTTTTTGGAGGTCGCCCAGATATTGAAGTAGTTCTCCCTTCTGTTCAGCTCCCAACACTACATCCACTCCTTTTATCTGTGCCACATCGCCGGGTTTCAGTTGCGCATAGCATCCGGTCACTACCACAAAAGCCCCGGGATGCTGCTTTACCAAGCGGTGAATGGCCTGCCGGCACTTCTTGTCCGCCATTTCTGTCACCGAACAGGTATTTACCACACAGATATCTGCTTTCTCTCCTTTGCGCGCAGTTCTGGACTCCTGCTTCACGCAGGATTTTACCGATAGTTGAAGTCTCTGAAAAATTCAATTTGCAGCCTAATGTATAATAAACGGCTGTCTTATTTTGAAACACAGTGGTATCTATCATAAGCTGTTATAAACACATAAATCGTGCAAAGTTACACATTATTATCAGTAAAACACTTTAGGATACGAAAGTTTATTCCTATTTTTGCACAATTCACTAAAAAACGTGCAATGATTAAAGAGAATTTCATTAAACTATACGAAAACAGTTTTCGTGAGAATTGGGATCTGCCTTGTTACACCGATTATGGAGAAGATACCCAATACACATACGGTGAGGTAGCTGAAGAAATCGCCCGTTTACACCTGTTATTCAAACATTGTAGCCTCCGCAGAGGAGATAAGATCTCAGTTATCGGCAAAAATAACGCTCATTGGTGCATCGCCTATATGGCAACGATTACATACGGAGCGATCATTGTCCCTATCTTACAGGACTTTACTCCTAATGATGTTCACCATATCGTCAATCATTCCGAATCAACTATTCTTATTCACCAGTGACAGCATTTGGGAGAACCTAGAGGAAGAAATTCACGGGATTACGGGGAGTATTCTCATTAACCGATTTCCGTTGTCTCTACCAACGGGACGGAGAAACCATACAGAAATTCCTGAAGAATCTTGATAAAGAGATGCATTCTTCTTATCCGCAAGGATTCAGCCGTGAAGATGTACAATATACCACTTTATCCAATGACAAAGTGATGCTGTTAAATTATACTTCCGGAACGACTGGTTTCAGTAAGGAGTCATGCTGACAGGTAACAACCTGGCAGGAAACGTCACTTTCGGTATTCGGACCGAGTTACTGAAAAAGGGAGATAAAGTGCTTTCTTTCCTCCCGCCTCGCTCATGCATACGGCTGTGCATTTGATTTTCTGACAGCGACAGCAGTCGGAACCCATGTCACCTTGCTCGGTAAAATCCCTTCTCCCAAAATCATTATGAAGGCCTTCGAGGAGGTGAAACCTAATTTGATTATCACTGTTCCGTTAGTCATCGAAAAAATATACAAGAACATCATTCAGCCGCTCATTAATAAGAAAAGGTATGAAGTGGGCACTCAACATCCCCTTCTGCTTGATACGCAAATCTACAATCAGATACGCAAAAGACTGATTGATGCATTGGGAGGCCGGTTTAAAGAGATCATTATCGGTGGCGCAGCTATGGACAAAGAAGTGGAAGAATTTTTCTACAAAATAAAATTCCCTTTTACTATTGGTTATGGAATGACGGAATGTGGCCCGCTTATCAGTTATGCCCCCTGGGATGAATTTGTATTAGGCTCCTCCGGAAAGATTTTGGATATAATGGAAGCACGTATCTATAAGGAAACCCCGGAAGCAGAAACCGGAGAAATACAGGTCCGGGGCGAGAATGTAATGGTGGGATACTACAAGAATCCCGAAGCTACAAACGAAGTATTCACCCAAGACGGCTGGCTACGCACCGGCGACCTCGGTTCCATGGACAGCAACGGAAATATTTTCATCCGGGGACGACTCAAGACTATGATCTTAAGTTCTAGCGGACAGAATATCTTCCCCGAAGAGTTGGAAACCAAACTGAATAACCTGCCTTTCATTCTCGAAAGTCTTGTTATCGAACGCAATAAAAAATTAGTGGCACTTGTTTATGCCGATTACGAAGCGTTGGATTCTCTCGGATTAAATAATCCGGATAACCTGAAAACAATCATGGATGAAAATCTGAAGAATCTGAACAGCAACGTAGCCGCTTATGAAAAAATCAGCAAAATCCAGCTATACCTACAGAATTTGAAAAAACGCCGAAAAGAAGCATCAAAAGATATCTATATAACAGTATTGCTGTCGATTAGCATGTTCTAAAACATATAAAAAGGGGAGAAAAGTGGCCAGTTACAAAAAAAAATATAAAAAAAGTTGGCTTTTCGAGAACAACATATTGAAAAAGTACATACCTTTGCAGCGTTTTAATAAAGCAATTGATTGTATTACGTTTTTAAAAAGCAAAGAAAATGAAAAAATTAGTTTTAATGGCAGTAGCTATCGTAGCTGTATCATTCGCATCATGTGGTAACAAAGCAGCAGACGCTGCAAAAGCAACTGCAGATTCTATCCGTATCGCTGACTCAATCGCAGCAGTAGAAGCAGCAGCAGCTGAAGAAGCAGCAGCCGCAGCAGCAGATGACTCTTTGAATGCAGATAGCACTGCAACTGAAACTGTAGCTGAATAATTCAGAAACAGCTAGAGAGAATTGAAAGTCTGCCATGCGAAAGCATGCACAGACTTTTTTTTATGCCTTTATCTTATTATTTTAGCAAGCCGCACGTTATTTAGCGTATGAACTTTTCACAAAAGGAGCATTTAATAAATAATCAAGGCTCACCTCTACGCTTTCCTCTACCGGAACACTATAACCCTCGATTTCAGCAACGAGATAATTAACGCCTGCAGTTTTTGCATTCTTAAAGATAGCATCAAAACCTACCATTCCACTTTGCCCGATTTCTCTGTGATCTTTGATATGGAATATCTGGAAGCTACCGGGATACTTATTAAAGTAATCTACCGGACTGTTTTGTCCGCGAACGACCCAATAAAGGTCCATTTGGAAGAAGACATATTCAGGATTCGTATGTTCCAGCATATAATCATACATTACTTTATCTTCTACTTTCTGAAATTCATGAGCATGATTATGATATCCAAACGACAACCCTTGTTGTTTGCAACGTTTGCCTATCTCATTAAAATAAGTGCAATATGTATTCAAATCTTTAAGCGTTTTAGGAACATCCATCCAGGGAGCTACGATATACTTCATTCCTGCTGCCTTATGGTCGGCGATACACTGATTCCACCATTCAAGTGATTCTGACAAGTCACCGGAAGCCAGTTCCTCTTTCGACAATCCACGTGTGCAATGCGAAGACAAAACTTTCATTCCGGCCGATTCGACATCCTTCTTAAACTGTTGGGGAGTCCGGTCATAAAATTTTCCGTTATTATAATTAGCCGCTTCAACACCGGTATATCCCATATTTGCCAATTTCGCGAGAATGGCAGTATAAGCCGGATCACACTTTCCGTCCTTATTGTCTACCCTATTCAATATATCTCTAACAGAATAGAGCTGAATAGCCACTTCTTTTTTAGCTTTCTTCTTAGTTTGTGCCGTCATTGCCTGTGGAATCATGAAAAGAGCAGCCATCGCACATAAATAAATTTTTGTTTTCATATAATAGATATCAGGGGATTACAATTATTAGATTTATATAGAAAAAACAGGCACGGATTACACAGACTTCAAACAAACATAAATCGCCATTCAAAAAAACGTGAAATACGTGTAACCCGTGCCTTCTTATTACTATTTGATTAGTCCAAAACCTTCACGCGGATGTTGCGGAACCAAACATCATCACCGTGATCTTGCAAACCGATGAAACCTTCGTGGTTATCGCCGCCACAGTTGTTCAACAATTCGAAAGCCAAGGGCCACTTATCTTCGCTAAACTTGCTTGCCTGCAACATTTCAGTCCATTGCTTAGTCCACAAGTGATATTCCAATACGTTTTCATCGTTCTGTCCGTGAACTACAGTACCTTTGTATACCATAATCTTGGCCTTGTTCCATTCGCCGAAAGGTTTAGGCGTTCTGCGGAACGGCAGGAATCATGTCGTACAAGGAAGCAGCCTGACGGTTGTTGTCTTTGCCCAGCTTTGCATCCGGATGATTGGCATTATCCAGGATCTGATATTCAGGTGCGGAAATATAGATAGGTTCAAGCACATCATTCCCATCTTTATCTTTAGAAGTAATTTCCTGAGCTAAATACAAAATACCGGAATTGCTACCTTTAGCAACCTTCCACTCCAACTCCAATTCGAAGTTTTTAAATTTGTGAGCAAAAATCAGGTCGCCGCCATCAGCGTCTTGCGCTTCACCGCCACCGGTTCCGTTAAATTTGATACAGCCGTCTTCAATAGTCCATTTAGCAGGAACTTTGTCTTTTCCATAACCACGCCATCCGTCAAACGTCTTACCATCAAAGATCGTGATGTAACCGTTTTCGTCAACAGGCAATTTCAGACTATCAGTTTCGGGTGCTTTCAATGATTTTGAATAAGACAATGCAACTTTGAGGAGCCACTGGTTCTTCCTGAGCATTTGCTTTTTTCTGACCACCGCAAGAAGCAAAAACTCCTGCCAAGACAACAACAAGCTAATGGATAAAATACTTTTTTCATGATAATAACGATTTAATTTTTTATTCTTTAATTTCTAACCTTTTCTCGGTGCTCTTTTTAATGTTTATCTGGGCATATCAGGCAATCTCCACCCTTCACGATAATTATGTTTCACCAACTCGGCAGCAAACTGTTTTGCATTAACCGGATCAGTCCAAGTCTTGTCAAATGTCGGGTGACCGTCGTGAATCTTGAAGCCGTCCTTGATAACTGTACGGATCGTCTCGTTATCGCCGATATTGGTGAAGCGCATGTTGGCTCCGTCCCATTCCAGTGTCTTGTTCAGGCCCTGCAGGCGGATGGCCAATACACCCATTGCCACCATTTCGTTCATCGGTCCGGCTTCGGAGAAATCAGACTTAGGCATCACGCGGCTGGAAGGACTTTCCTTACAAGCACGTACCCAATCCATCTCATGACCGCCATTCATAGCCTTCGGCACACGGCGGCAAACCTTCGGTGCATTGGGCACGCGGCCAGAAAGTAACCACGGGTTCTGTCCGTAGCAACCGCAAATCAGCGTATCCTTCGTTCCGTGGAAGATAGTCAGACCGCCACCGCTCTGCATCAGTTGCTTTCCTTCGGGGAAGCCTTTCGGACGGTCGGGCATCATGCCACCATCATACCAGTGAACTTCCACTTCGGGCATAGCCACCTTCGGCATATTCTCACGTGCGGGGAAAGTCAGCTTCACATGCTGTGCTTGCGGAGCGCAGGCATTGAGCAACAATGTAGATGAACCTTCTACCTTGGTAGGATACAGCAACTTCAAAGCTCTGAACGGCTGGTGCAGGATGTGGCAAGCCATATCGCCCAAAGCACCCGTACCATAATCCCACCATCCGCGCCAGTTCCAGGGATGATAGATTTCGTTATATGGATTCATCTTGGCAGGACCGGTAAACAAATCAATTGTACTGGGAGCAATGGTTATACCTGCTAAAGCAGCGGCTCCCGTTTTGAGAAACTTTCTCCTCGAAATGTTTGACATGATTTTATTTGTTTAAGGGTTAATAATCTTTGGAAGGTTGCCATGCAACAATCCATATCCATTTTTCATGTTTTTTCTTCGCTCGCGTATTTGCTCCAAAGTGCGCAAATTACCAATAGCAGGCAAATCGTGTTTGCGGGTATCTTTTAAGAATGTCCACGCATATTCGGATGCAATGGCCGAATCGCGCATGGACGGTAAGCGAGAACTGCGCTTTCCGGTTTCTACCGAATCAGCAAACAGGTCACACAATACGTCTATATTCTTGCCACCGAAAGGCTTCTCTACACGGATGGTCTGATTGACACCGTGCAGGTCGACAACAGCAGTATTGAAGTCATGCGTCATACGCACAACTCCTTTTGTACCTATAATATCTACATACGAATTATGTGTCTGGTCTTTAGATAATTGTCCATAAACGAACCCCTGCGTAATATCAAAAACTACTCCATTCTGAAAAGTCCCGTGACATTGTACCCACCAAGGATCTTTGTAGTTCCACATATTCACCCCCTGGGCATTCCATGTTCTGTAATCACAACCTGCATACGAACGGGCAATATCTACATAATGCATGCCACAATCATGGAAAGCAGGACCTTCATATTCATGCCCTTCACCCGGTGCTAATCCAGGCGTCATGTGGCAAATACGAATAATAGCCAGCTCTCCAATCTCCCCTTGCTGGATATATTCTTTCATCAGATTATGATACCAGGAATTCGCAGATACAAGTTTACTGTAGAAATGAGGTTTGTGTTTTCCGTCATTTCTACAACCTTCCACTCATTTTCCATTGTATCTGCAACTGGTTTCTCTGAAATAATGTGTTTGCCGTAACGAATAGCTTTTTCTATTTGTCCCATCCTCGAGTCAGCTAAAGTAAAAAGCCCGACAACCTGCACACTTTCATCCTCGAAAATCTTTTGATTATCTTCTACTATAAGAGATCCAGGAGCTAACTCCTTGGCTAATTGACGTGATTCCGGATCGGTATCACAAATATAAGCAATATTCCACCGATCACTTTTTGTCATCGCTTCCCAATAGAATCTTCCCATCCTACCGAAACCGATAATTCCAACTTTAATTCTCGTGTCTACTGAAGATTGCGTGTTCATAATTAAGCATAGTGAATTTAAGTACAAATAATAGGTAAAGTATCGATTTTCACCCTCAGCAGATGAGTAGAAAACCGATAATGCAAAACTAGCCAAATAAATAACGGCTTATTTGACTTACACAACTTTATGTAGATAGAAATTCATTCTTTTACACTATTAATCAAGCAATTAATACTTTCAAAGCATCCAAAAATGTAGATGATTTGGAACAGTCTCCAACACTAAAATAGCACTTATGTCTCTTGTGTTGAACTAATTTTCATAATTTCATTCTCAAATTCATCTCTGTCGACAGCTGCCTTATTTCTCATCTTCGTGCGATAATTATAAACCGTACTTGTAGAGCAACGGAGGAAGTTCGCTATCTTCCCACTATCCGAAATTCCCAAACGTAACAAGGCATAGATACGAAGTTCTCTGTTCAATAAAGCATCCGGTTTTAAAATAATTTTCTCTTCATCTTTCAACAGGGCGTTAAAATCAGAAACAAAAGTGGGATACAACCCCAAGAAGACCTTATCAAAACGAGTGTATAAAGCGCTAAGCTCTTCGTCGATAAGCGCGGATGATTTTAACTTCTTAATTAGTTCATCATAATATTTATTGATAGCATATTTATACAGAACATTCTGATATTTCTCCATTTTATGGATATAGCTAAAGCATACATCAAAGAATTCGGCTATATAATACTCCTTTATACTATTAATTTCGCACAACTGATTATTTGTATCATTCAGCTGGCTGTTCATGCTATTCAGCTTATTGTTCAATCGCAAAAGCTCCTCATTACTCTGCGCTAATGCCTGTTTTATTTTCAACGTCTTTTTCATCTGAATATAGATGAAAAGCACCAACAAGAGTAAAAGAAAAAGGATAATACTCGTAGAAATAAGGAAAGTAGTCAAATGCGACCGTGATCTGGCCTGCTCTGTCTGATAAGCAGTATTAATAATAGAATTGAATTTATAAATTTCGATGGCCCGGAAATGAATACCAGAAGAAATAACGTCATCGATAGCGGACTGCGTAAATTTAAAGGCATCGGCTAAATTCTGTTCATCATAGGCTATCAATGCAAGAGATTGCAGGGATGCATTTTCCCGCGTAGCATTCCGTGTATCGGCTATTGCTGACAACATCAGATATTTTTTTTCCTCATCATACTTTTTCTGATGGTGGCATAACCTGGAATACGAATGAGTTATCATGGCATAATTAGGCGTCCCCACTTCTTCTATTTCCAGTAGTTCTTTAAAAATCTCTTTCGATTTCAACGTATCACGCCAAATATAATAAGAAGCCTGGGACATTCGATAATCCCAAGAAGTGTGGTCAATGAGGGCAAAAAGCGAATCCTGATATGCAGCCTGCTGCTTACCATACAGATTGTTGGCGACAGAAATCGAATAGTGTCCCCAAAAACTGGAATAAGTTTGATAATAGTTTATTAATAAATCTCTGGGAAGTTCTGAAGTCTTTATACTTTTCAAAATAATCTCCGCTTCACGGAACCTGCCACACATCGAATATAAAAGACTAAGATGTAAAGACGACTGGTTGGTGAAATAAGGTCTATTCAACTGACGGGAAATCTCAATATTGCGATCAACATAATGAATAGCGGAATCAATATGAAATTTTTTATATTCGTTATATAACCGTAGATTGATTCTATATTCTCCTTCAAGAGTCAAACCAGGACTTTTCAACATACATTTTATCCGGTTTATCCGATCCTCTTTCTCTTTAACAAAGACATGCTTTTCATCTATCACTCTACGTAAAGAATCAGTCAATAGTTTCAACTCATCATTCGCATAAAGAGCACTGCCAATTCCTAAAGTAATCAGCAGAAGCAAAAATTTCTTCTTCAGAAAACGACATTTGAATCTCATAATAGTAATAGCAAAGATAACAAAAAAAGCGATTCATCCATCAGAACAAATCGCTTTTTGTATATGAAGTAAATTTGCTCTTATTCAGCAACTACCTCGAAAGGAATCTCTACTGAAACTTCCTTGTGAAGCTTAACGATAGCCTTGTAACTACCAACTTCTTTCACAGCGTCTTTTACAACGATGATCTTTCTGTCAACTTCGTGACCCAGCTTAGCCAAAGCTTCAGCAATCTGGATATTGCCAACAGAACCGAAGATAGTACCGGTTGAACTTACTTTAGTTGCAATAGTCAAAGAAACACCTTCCAACTTAGCAGCTGTTGCCTCAGCATCTTTCTTGATTTTCTCAAGTTTGTGAGCACGTTGTTTCAAGTCTTCAGCCAACATTTTCTTTGCAGAAGGAGAAGCGATCATCGCTTTTCCGGTCGGGATCAGATAATTACGACCGTATCCGGATTTCACGTTTACGATATCGTTCTTATAACCCAAGTTTACAATGTCTTCTTTTAATATAATTTCCATACTTTTCCTCCTTCTTATTTCATCATGTCAGTTACATAAGGCAACAATGCCAAGTGACGAGCTCTCTTCACAGCCTGCGCGATACGGCGTTGAAACTTCAAAGAAGTACCCGTGATACGACGCGGAAGGATTTTACCTTGTTCATTCAAGAATTTCTTCAAGAATTCAGGATCTTTGTAGTCGATATAACGGATACCACTCTTTTTGAAACGGCAGTATTTTTTCTTCTTAACATCTACTGACGGCGGAGTCAAATATCTGATTTCTGATTGAACTTGTTGTGCCATGATTAATCCTCCTTTTTGTTTGATTTAACACTTCTTCTTTTAGCAGCATATTCTGCAGCATACTTATCCATCTTAAAAGTCAAGAAACGGATAACGCGTTCATCACGACGGAAATTAACTTCCAACTTGTCAATTACAGTAGGATCTGCATTGAACTCAATCAGTTGATAAAAACCTGTAGACTTTTTCTGAATTGGATAAGCCAATTTCTTCAGTCCCCAGTTTTCTTCATTGATAATCTCAGCACCTTCAGCTTGAAGAATACCTTTGAATTTTTCTACCGCTTCCTTCATCTGAACATCAGATAAAACGGGAGTTAAAATGAAAACGGTTTCGTATTGATTCATACTTCGTTTAATTAAATAAATAAATTATTTGATTTTAAATGCGGGTGCAAAGTTAGACAATTTATTTTGAACTACAAACATTTAATCTTTTTTTGTATCCGAATGTAGGAATTATCCGAGAAGTGGCTTACCTTTGCAAAGTTGTTTAAACAATAATTTCATGATAGAGCAATTTAACTTTGATATCCGGCTTATATTCGCCATACTGAATGGCAAAGTTTCCGCGGCAATCAATCGGAAGCTATACCGTAACTTCCGTCAGAACGGATTGGAAATCAGTCCGGAACAGTGGACAGTGCTTATTTTTCTTGTGGGAAAAAGACGGTGTTACCCAACAAGAGTTGTGTAATGCAACTTTTAAAGACAAGCCCAGTATGACCCGCTTGATAGATAATATGGAACGCCAACACCTTGTCGTGCGCATTTCCGATAAAAAAGACCGTCGTACCAACCTGATCCACCTGACCAAAGACGGGAAAGAACTGGAGGAAAAAGCGCGTGTCATTGCCGGACAGACTCTGAAAGAGGCTCTTCACGGTATCACTCTCGACGAATTGAGCATTGGACAGGAGGTACTGAAAAAGGTGTTCTACAATACAAAAGATTAGATAGAAGAACTTCTCTCCAAATCATAAAATCCACTAAATCCTGCCTTTATAATGGATTTTTTATCCAAATAATTTCGCCCGTTAAAGAATTATGCTTTAATTTGTGACTGGAATATAATAATCTATTAAAATACACACACATGAAAGGCTTATTAAAGAACTTAGGATTGATATTAATCTTGATCGGAGTAGTTATCCTACTGGCTTGTTCATTTACAGGGAATGTAAACAACAACGCCATTCTGGGTACCTCAGTAGTACTGGTAGTACTGGGACTCATTTCTTATATCGTTATTAATAAGAAGATCGCTGATTAATTTCGTAGAATCAATAAAAAATCCCGAAAACGAATGTTTCCGGGATTTTTTATTTGGAGTTATCTCAAACGCAATCATTAAGATTCAACTTCCGGAGTAATCAGCTTATAGCCTTTTCCGTGAATATTGATAATTTCGATAGAATCATCTTCTTTCAAGTGCTTACGCAATTTCGTAATATACACGTCCATACTACGTGCATTGAAATAGTTATCGTCAATCCAAATTGTTTTCAGAGCGAAGTCACGTTGCAAAATCTCATTGGCATGTGCGCAAAGCAATCCGAGCAGTTCAGACTCTTTGGTAGTCAGCTTAGTTTGTTTGCCTTCTGACGACAGAATTTGTTTCTGTGTATCGAAAGTAAACTTACCAATCTTATAGATATTGCTTTCTTTGTTCTTCTTTCCACGAACACGTCTCAAGATTGCTTCAATTCTGAATGTCAATTCTTCCATACTAAACGGTTTGGTGATATAATCATCCGCACCGATTTTGAAACCTTCCAGGATATCTTCTTTCATAGTCTTGGCCGTAAGGAAGATAATAGGAATTTCAGCATTTGCTGCACGGACATCCTGTGCCAGTGTGAATCCGTCTTTTTTAGGCATCATCACGTCAAACACGCACAAGTCATATTTATTCTTCAAGAAAGCCTTATAACCGGCTTCTCCATCAGGATATAACTCAGCAGAATAACCTTTTGCCTGTAGATATTCTCTTAAAAGCATGCCAAGATTTTCGTCATCCTCGCACAATAAAATACGCAGTTTCTCGTCCATATCAATTATTTTTTAATAAAGGTAATGCAATAATAAATTTAGTTCCCACGTTCAGGTCGCTTTCCGCTCTGATGGTTCCCTTATGATCCAATATAATTTTTCTCACATAAGCCAATCCCAGTCCAAAGCCCTTCACATCGTGCAGATTACCCGTATGCACACGATAGAACTTTTCAAATATCTTTTTCAGGTTCTCCTTTTTGATACCGATACCGTTATCCTGTATCGAAATCATCAGTTTACCCGATTCATTCCACGTTCTCACTTTCAGTTCCAGATCCTCTTCCGGTTTCTTATATTTCACCGCGTTATCCATCAGATTAAAGATTACATTCGTGATATGCATCTCGTCTGCAAATATAACAGGATCGGTGGCCTCAAGGTTCGATGTTATCTTACCATTATACCGTTCCACTTTCAGCGCAAAGGTATTGACAACTCCTGCTATTAATTCATTCGCATCAATCTCCTTCATCTTCAAAGTGGCCTTCTGACGTTCGAACATCGACATCTGGAGCACCTTTTCCACCTGGAAGCGCAAGCGCTTGGTTTCATCATTAATCACTCCCGATATATGCTGGAACATCTGCGGAGATTTTCCCACCGCCGGATCTTTCAACATCTGGGCTGCTAATGAAATGGTAGATATCGGTGTTTTAAATTCGTGCGTCATATTATTGATAAAATCATTCTTCATTTCCGTCAGTTTCTTTTGCCGGAATACGATATAAATCGTAAAGATGAATGTCACTAACAATACCAGTGTAAATATCAGCGACGGAATCATGAAACTGATGGAGTCAAAGATATAATCTTTCTTCCCCGGAAAGTGCACTTTCAAGATACTCATTTTGGCAGGCGGGTCATTCTTGAACAATGCCTGCTGATAGGCGTCTTCACTTCCCTTTGCCTCATAATCCGCACAACGGTAGACTTCCCTTCCGTCTTTGTCGATCACCGTAAAGTGATAAGGCAAATCTATACTATTATTATATAAGCTCGATTTCAGATAGTCATCCAGTTCTTTAAACCGTACTCTGTCTCCAATCGACTTGTCACTTCCCCGGTAAATCATCTGCCAGGCCACTTCATCGAGTAATGCCCGTTGATACATATACCGATTCTTGATGGCTTCCACTAATGAACGCGAAGTTTCCGGAATGGTCTTTGTCCCCCTGTAAGGAGAAATCATAGCCTTCGGAAGCTCGGAGGGCTTAGTGGTCATCACTTTCAGCTCAAAATCCGAATATACTTTTCCATCCTTAGACTTCACTGTAAACCGCTGCGTTTGCTGAATCAAGTTGTCTTGTTGTATGGAAGCATTATTCGCAATCAGCGCTTTTCTTTCTGCTTCTGAAATATCTTCGATCAACCAACGTCTGGTCTCTGCATATTCCACATCCTTGGAAACCTGATCCAGGCTATTGCGTACAGCCGAATCAAACTGTTCCTTACGGGTTTTCATCATTTCCTCTATATAACTTACCTGCAAATACAGCAAGCTAAGGAAGGAAAGCCCCATTACAATACCTAATATCCAAATTGTTGACTTCTTCATAGCAACAAAATTAACACTCCCTAATTAACACTCCTAATGCATTAACTTGATTTAACCGGAACTTCCCGGAAATTAACCGTAAGGAGCTATTTAGGTTGTATTCTGATTACTACAACAATAAAACCCCTCCTTTGGTTTGCAAATTTAATAAAAAATTAAATCTTCTCCTTGTGTTTTTCCATCTTTATTAATCATAGTTAAACAAAAACCGCCCCCTTTTACTTAAAAAAGGCGGCGGTTTTAACGTTTTAGTTGATTCTTTATGCCTAACAGATGATAAATACCGAATATTATAGTGAATATTCAATCAATTATCACCTATCATTTATACTTATTCTTCAGTTTGTTTAGCTTCAAAGTCCTTCATTAACTTATCTTGAACATCCGTCGGCACAAGCTCATAACTAGAGAATTTCATAATGAACGAAGCACGTCCACCCGTGAGAGAGCTAAGCGCCGTAGAATAAGACGACATTTCTTTCAAAGGTACTTTCGCAACCAGTTTCTCAAAACCTTTTTCACTACTCATACCCATAATCATGGCACGACGCCCTTGAAGATCTCCCATCACATCACCCATTCTGTCAGACGGAACAAACACTTCTACATCATAAATCGGTTCCAGAATTTTCGGACCGGCATTCTTGAAGGCTTCACTAAAGGCATTACGTCCGGCAAGCATAAAGGAGATTTCATTCGAATCTACCGGGTGCATCTTACCATCGTAAACAATAACGCGCACGTCACGAGCATACGAACCCGTCAACGGTCCTTGCTCCATACGAGACATAATACCTTTCATAATAGCAGGCAAGAAGCGGGCATCGATAGAACCACCGACGATACTGTTAACAAACACCAGTTTACCACCCCATTCCAATGGTATCTCTTCCGTGCCTCTCACGGTAATCTTAAATTCCTGTCCATTAAACTTGTAAGTATCAGGCACAGGCATACCTTCTTTATAAGGTTCTACGATCAGGTGAACTTCACCAAATTGACCGGCACCACCGGACTGTTTCTTATGACGATAGTCGGCACGGGCAGCCTTTGTAATCGTTTCACGATATGGAATCTTCGGTTCTTCATATTTTACCTGAAGTTTTTCGTTGTTTTCCAAACGCCATTTCAAGGTACGAAGATGGAATTCTCCCTGACCGTGTACCAAAGTCTGTTTCAGTTCTTTTGATTGCTCAATCACCCAGGTAGGATCTTCTTCGCGCATACGGTTCAGGATACTCATCATCTTTTCCACATCCGCTTCATTCACCGGCTTAATGGCACGTGTATATTTAGAGTTCGGATATTTGATAAAATTGAATTTGTAGTCACAATCCTTACCGTTCAGCGTATTACCGGTTTTCACGTCTTTCAGTTTCACGGCAGCACCGATATCACCGGCCTGCAATTCTTCCACCTTGACACGGTTACCACCGGCTACCACATAGATTTGCGCGATACGTTCCTTCGAACCACGGTCGGCATTCAGCAAATCGTCTCCCTCATGAACTTTACCGCTCATTACTTTAAAATAGGAAACTTCACCGATATGCGGTTCCACACTTGTCTTGAAGAAATAAAGAGATTCCGGTCCATTGGAGTCAGGAGCCACTTCTTTACCTTCCGTATTCTGTACCTTTGGCATTTCAGATACAAAAGGAACAACGTTACCCAAGAATTCCATCAAACGGCGAACGCCCATATCTTTACCTCCACAGACGCAAAATACAGGGAACATACCTCTGGCGATCAATCCCTTACGGATGCCTTCACGCATTTCGTCTTCTGACAGGGAATCTTGCTCAAAGAATTTCTCCATCAGATTTTCATCATTCTCGGCAGCAGCTTCGACCAATGCTTTGTGCATTTCCATAGCCTTATCCATTTCTTCTGCCGGAATATCTTCGATTGTCGGAGCCCCTCCTTCGGGTTTCCATGAGTATTTCTTCATCAACAATACGTCGATCAGCGCATTAAAGCCCGGACCGGTAGCTATCGGATATTGGATAGGAACAACCTTAGAGCCGTATGCCTCTTTCAGCTGTTCGAGGATATTATCATAATCGCATTTTTCATTATCAAGCTGGTTGACTAGAAAAATAACAGGTTTATTCAGCTTTTCTGTATAACGGAAATGATTTTGTGTACCGACTTCGACGCCGTATTGGCCATTGAGAAGGATAATTGCTGTGTCGGTCACATTTAGTGCAGTCACTGTGCTGCCTACGAAGTCGTCCGATCCCGGACAGTCAATAATATTAAGTTTTTTGTTATTCCATTCTACATGAAGAACGGTAGAGAAAACGGAGTAACCATACTCTTGTTCAACAGGGAAATAATCGCTAACTGTGTTTTTTGCGGCAACAGATCCGCGACGTTTTATAACACCACTCTCGAAAAGCATCGCTTCCACGAGAGTGGTTTTCCCAGAGCCAGAACTTCCCAACAAGGCAATGTTCTTAATTTCATTAGTCTGATATACTTTCATAATATATAAGATTTTAGTAATTACTCAGTATGTTTCTCGCATACCATTAATTTTGTGTTGCGCAAATTAGGGATTAATTGGGGGAAAAGCAACACTTATGGCAGTGTTACTAAACAATGTTATGTAACACATCTTTAACACGAACATTTTCGAATCGGGTTAAAAATTATTTTCGCATGGCTATAAACTAATTTCATAGTTGCAACGAGTAATCCGGCACGATGTTATTTTTAGTTGTTTTCCTTTCATACAATAGTTTCCCCGTTGCCTAATCAGTTTTCGTTTGACTTAAGTCAAGCGATAGTTTAACTTAAGTCATTCTATCGTTTGACTTAAGTCAAACGAAAACCCGGCTACAAGTTCGAATCTTATTTATAAAAGAAAAGATCTTAAATTCAGCATTGCAGGAAATTATCCTCTACTAATCGATGGGGAATTATCTATTTAGCGTATTCCTACCCCACTATAAATAATTTCCGTCAACTGCTTTTTTGATATATCTAATAATAGTCTTACTTTTACACCCACAAACCCAAACAGCATAACTATGGCAGGTATCTATCTTCATATTCCTTTTTGCAAAACGCGCTGCATCTACTGCGACTTCTACTCAACCACTCGCAGCGAACTCAAAACCCGTTATGTACAGGCTCTCTGCCGGGAGTTGACGATGCGTAAAGAATACCTGAAAGGAGAAGATATAGAAACTATTTATTTCGGTGGCGGAACCCCGTCTCAACTGGAAAAAGAGGATTTTGAACAGATATTTGATACCATCCGCGAGCACTACGGATTGAATCATTGTCAGGAAATCACTCTGGAAGCTAATCCGGATGATTTATCGCAGGAATATCTGGAAATGCTTTCCTCACTTCCTTTCAACCGCCTCAGCATGGGAATACAGACTTTTGATGACGCTACGCTCAAACTATTGAAACGCCGCCACAATGCCCGTACAGCCATCGAAGCAATTGACAGATGCCGGAAAGCCGATTTCCAGAACATCAGTATCGACCTAATTTACGGATTGCCCGGAGAAACAAAAGAACGATGGGAAAACGATCTCCGTCAAGCTATCAGTCTGAATGTAGAACATATCTCCGCCTATCACTTGATTTATGAGGAAGATACACCTATATATAATATGTTAAAACAGCACCAGATATCCGAGGTAGACGAAGACTCCAGTTTAGAATTTTTCACATTACTGATAGAGCATTTGCAGAAAGCAGGATTTGAACACTATGAGATTTCCAATTTCTGCCGCCCCGGAAAATATTCCCGCCACAACACTTCCTATTGGAAAGGAATAGCTTATCTGGGATGCGGACCATCGGCACATTCTTTTGACGGAATGACACGGGAATGGAATGTGTCTTCAATCGACACCTATATAAAAGGTATAGAAGAAGACTGCCGTGCTTTCGAGACAGAGTATCTGGACCCAACCACCCGCTACAACGAATTTATTATCACTACCATACGTACCGTATGGGGAACACCTATAGAGAAACTGAAACAGATGTTCGGCAATGAAATGTGGGAGTATTGTCAAAAAATGGCTGCACCTTATCTGAAAAATGGTAAACTGGAAGAATACAACGGAGCTTTGCGCCTGACGCGTGAAGGTATTTTCATTTCCGACAGTATAATGAGTGATTTACTTTGGGTAGACTAACCAAACAAACAAGAAGCCGATGACCGAATCAGAAGTAAGAAAGTTATTGCGGCAAATGAAAGAACTGGATTCGCAAACTGCTTTCCGGGACTTTTACAACATGACTTATGACCGTCTCTTCCGCATAGCCTACTACTATGTGAAGCAGGAAGAATGGTCGCAGGAAATCGTTCTCGATGTATTCCTGAAACTATGGAAGCAACGCAGCAATTTGCTTGATGTGAGAAACATTGAAGATTATTGTTTCATTCTCGTCAAAAATGCTTCGCTCAATTATCTGGAAAAAGAATCAAGACATACGCTTATTCATCCCGATTCTTTGCCGGAGCCACAGGAACAAAGTTATTCTCCGGAAGAGTCATTAATCAGTGAAGAACTGTTTGCAATCTACGTAAAAGCACTCGACCGGCTTCCGGAACGTTGCAGGGAAGTGTTCATCCGCATCCGTGAAGAAAAACAGAGTTACGCACAAGTAGCAGAAGAATTAGGCATCAGCATGAATACAGTGGACGCACAACTTCAGAAAGCAATCACACGTTTAAAAGAGATGATTAGCCGGGCCGAAATAGATTAACATTCTTTTTAGACAAAGAGCGTAGGGAGTTTCTGTCACCCTCCGGTCTTTATCAACAAATAAGTCAATCAATCACTAAAAAAGACAGAAAATGAAAAAACTAAATGACGCAAACATGGGGATCTTTGTCCTTCTTTCAGTTTGTCTGTGCCTGTTTTCATGCAACAATGACAACGACAACCTACCAAAGGACTATGCAGGATTTGAACATTCGAAGGAAACAGTAGAATGTGAAAGCGACAAATCCGAATGTGAGTTGAAAATTAAAATTGTTGCAACAGAAAAAACAAAAGAAGACCGGACCGTAGTACTTGCCACACCCCCTCCGGTAGTAGGACAAGCAGCAGTGGTACAGCTAACAGAAAAGAAAGTAATCATCAAAGCGGGTAAGAAGTCAGCAACAACTGTCATAAAAATCTATCCTAAACAGATGATATTGAAGAAGCAGAATGTCACTTTATCCTGCACTCCCCAGTGGAAAGAAGGAGGAATCAGCAAACTGACCATTCTGTTGAAACGAAAATAATAGATCAAGAGCAATACAGAAAAAAGATGAAATACACCGATACGGAATTAGAAGAAATACTGAACAAGCTCGTCGCTTCCACACGTTCACCGCGAGGACGGTTTTCAGCAGCAGCCAGTTACCCGGAACTAGAGAAAAGACTGAAGTCACATACCCGGCGTCTGACACTGATACGTACTTTCTCGGCAGCGGCGGCAGTAGCTCTACTTTGCCTATCGGTATGGACAGCCTATTTATATATGCAACCGGTCACGATACAAACGGTTTCCACCTTGGCAGAGACACGCACAGTCTGTCTTCCTGATGGCAGCACCGTCACTCTCAACCATTATTCTTCACTTTCTTATCCTGAAAAGTTCAAATCGGACAAGCGGGAAGTGAAACTAAATGGGGAGGCTTATTTTGAAGTAAACAAGAACAAAAAACATCCGTTTATCGTGCAGACTGAAACGATTGACGTTCAGGTGTTGGGAACTCACTTCAACGTAGATGCCTATCAGAACAATCCGGATGTAAAGACAACGTTATTGACAGGTTCGGTTGCAGTCAGCAATAAAAGCAAGTCAGTTCGTGTGATTTTGAAACCGAATGAGGTGGCTATATATAATAAGGTGGAAGAAAAGCTCACCCGCAAGGTTTTAGAAAACGTAGAAGATGAAATTTCCTGGCGGCAGGGAGAGTTTATATTCGACGACCTACCTTTGCAGGAGATTGCCCGCGAACTATCCAATTCATTCGGAGCAACGATTCACATAGCCGACACGGCTTTGCAAAATTACCGAATCACAGCACGCTTCCGCAATGGAGAAGACCTGACAACTATTTTATCTGTATTACATAATGCCGGTTATTTCGACTACTCACAAAACAATAAACAGATTATTATCACTGCTAAACCAGACTTAAAATGAAAACTATTCACCAAGGCCACCTGCCTGTCAGAACCTTTGTTCTGATAGGTATGGTGTTCTTTATCACTGCCCACGTACACGCACAAAACGCAAACGCCCGGCTTTCGCTGACACTACGAAACGCCACATTGAAAGAATTCGTCAAACGGATTGAGAATTCAACCGGATATTCTTTTATCTACAGTGAGGAAATTACCATAAAACATAAAATCAATTTGCAGGTAAAAGATAAGCCTTTGCGTGAGATACTTGACCTCGCGTTCAAAAATGAGCAGATCAGTTATCAGTTCACCGGCCGGCATATCCTCCTGCAAAAGAAAAAAGAATCAAAAACTGTAAGCCGCAAGTTCACTATCAGCGGATATGTCACTGATGGGACGTCTTCCGAGACGTTGATTGGAACCAACATCATTGAGAGTCATCAAAATCAAGGAACAACCACCAATCCTTACGGTTTTTACAGCATCACCCTGCCCGAAGGAGAAACCGAACTGCGTTTCTCCTATCTGGGCTATGCCACAGAAGCGCATCATTTTACGCTCTCACAAGACACATTACTAAATATCCGCATGCAGGGTAACACGCAATTGCAGGAAGTAGTCATCGTTTCCGACAAAACCGAGACAGGAACTATAGCCACCCAGATGGGATCTATCGAGATTCCAATGACGCAAATAAAAAATACTCCGAGCATACTGGGAGAGGCAGATGTAATGAAAGCCATCCAACTGATGCCCGGCGTACAGGCAGGAGTAGACGGATCGGCTGGATTATATATACGTGGTGGCAGTCCCGACCAAAATCTAATCTTACTTGACGGAATTCCTGTATATAACGTAGACCATATGTTCGGATTCTTTTCGGTTTTTACTCCGGAAGCCGTCAAAAAAGTAACACTATTCAAAGGTTCTTTTCCGGCACGTTTCGGCGGACGGCTTTCTTCTGTCATCGACGTCCGTACCAATGACGGAGATATGCAGAAATACCACGGTACACTTAGTATCGGACTACTAACTAGCAAAATCAACCTGGAGGGTCCGATTGTGAAAGGGAAAACGTCTTTCAATATTTCCGCCAGACGTTCGTATCTCGACCTCATCGCTAAACCATTCATGCCGGATGACGAGGAATACAGTTATTATTTTTATGACATCAATGCCAAAATCAATCATAAATTCTCCGACCGGAGCCGCGTCTATCTATCTGCCTACAATGGAAAGGATCATTTTGCTGCCAATTATGATGGAAATACAGATTTCAAAGACGGAAGCAAAATGAATTGGGGAAACACGATTCTTTCTGCCAGATGGAACTATGTATTCAACAACCGTTTATTCTGCAATACGACAGTCTCCTACAGCAACTATTTATTCGACATCAACTCATATACCAACAATCAATATCTCGGCAGTAGCGGTACATCATTTACCAACCGGTATTCAGCCGATTACCGTTCGGGAATCAATGATTGGAATTACCAGATCGACTTCGATTATAATCCATCTCCCAAACACCACCTCAAATTTGGAACAGGATATATCTATCATCGTTTCCGCCCGGAAGTTATGACCTCTAAAATCTCCAATAAGACAGGAGATAAAATAGACCTGGACACAACCTACCACAGCATAGCCAACAACCGGATTTACGGACATGAGTTATCCGCTTACCTGGAAGACAACATCAAGATGAATGATCGTCTGCGCCTGAATCTCGGACTGCATTTCTCATTGTTTCATGTGCAAAAACAAAGTTACTTTTCCTTGCAACCACGTGTTTCCGCACGCTATCAATTGGGAAAAGATGTAACCCTGAAAGCATCTTATACCCAAATGAGCCAATATGTACATTTACTATCGTCAATGCCCATTGCCATGCCTACGGATTTATGGGTTCCGGTCACTAAAAAGATCAAGCCAATGCGCTCCCACCAATATTCATTGGGCGGATACTATACGGGAATCAAAGGATGGGAATTCTCGGTAGAAGGGTATTATAAGGATATGTATAATGTGCTGGAATATAAGGAAGGCGTCAGTTTCTTCGGTTCTTCCTCCGGTTGGGAAAACAAAGTGGAAATGGGCAAAGGACGTTCGGCCGGCATTGAGTTTATGGCACAGAAAACCCTTGGAAGAACAACGGGATGGTTGTCCTACACTTTATCCAAAAGTGATCGTCAGTTTGCCAAAGGCGGTATCAACAACGGTGAACGGTTCCCATATAAATATGACCGAAGACACAATATCAACCTGACAATCAACCATAAGTTCAGCGACCGTATCGACATCGGTGCTTCCTGGGTGTTCTATACAGGTGGAACAAGTACAATCCCTGAAGAGAAAACCGCTGTCATCCGTCCTAGTGACGGCACAAACAACGGATTTGGAGGAGGATATGGATATGGAGGTTATTTTGATTCAAACATAACTTCACCCACCATCGGAGAAGCTTCATATGTGGAGCATCGTAATAATTATCGGTTACCAGCCAGTCACCGGTTGAATGTGGGAGTCAATTTCAACAAAAAGACCAAACATGGTATGCGTACCTGGAATATCAGTCTGTATAATGCATATAATGCGATGAATCCTACTTTTGTATATCGCAGCACCAGCAAAAACGATCCCAACAAACCGATTATCAAGAAGTATACTATACTTCCATTAATTCCATCATTCACTTACACTTATAAATTCTAAACCCATTATGAGAACTCGTATATGTTATCCATTTATCCTGTTAATAGCATTGCTGACAACAGTTTCTTGCGAAAACGAACTCCCTTTTAGTGTAAAGGACAATCCCCCCAAACTAGTGATGAACGCACTAATCAACGCAGACAGTCTGACCAACGTTCTCTATCTCAATTTCACGGGAAGAGGATACGCCACTCATGTAGAAAATGCCACGGTGGAAGTACGCGTTAACGGACAGTTATCAGAAAGTTTACGTCCGCTCCCGCCCCAAACGGAAGGAGATATGCAATGCCGCTTCCATATTTCCAGCAAATTTACTCCCGGAGATGTAGTTCGTATTGACGCCCTCACAGACGACGGACAATATCACGCATGGGCTGAAGTGACCGTACCACAGCGTCCACATGAAATAGCTGATATCGATACGGTCACCATTCCAATGACAAAGTATTATTATACGCAGAATTTTCTCCGATACAAAATCAATATCAAAGATCGATCCAACGAAGATAATTACTACCGGCTTATCATGGATAAGCAAATGACAGTGAAAGACTATAATGAAGAAACAGGAGAATTTGTCAGCCGGACAATACATCGCTATCATTTTATATCCCGCGAGGATATTGTGCTGACAGACGGACAGCCCACCAACAGCGATGACGAAGACAACGGCATGTTCGACACCGTAAAGAATATATATGGTGTATTCGACGACTCACGATTCAAAAAATACATCTTACACAATGACGGTTTACAACCAGACAGATATTGACGGATTTCCTGAATACGGCACCAATGTAAAGATGGATATTATTGTACGTCTTTTAAGCATCACGGAAACAGAATACTACTATCTGAAAGCACTTAACCTGGTAGATTCCGACGCTTACGATGAAACAATAAATGAACCAATCAAGTACCCCAGCAATGTACATGGAGGAATTGGGATGATTGGAATCAGTACGGAGACAAGTAAGATCATTCATATAGAAAAACCACAACGATGAAAACAAATCATAAATTATGGATAGCAGACTGCGATAAACCGTAGTTTTGAAGATTCACCGTCTGTCAATGCCGCTTGCGTGGATGATATAGTCGAATGTCTGTCAATAGCCATGAAAGAAATCGTGGAAGAGATTAGCCAAGATTTACATTTAATACTATCTTTGCAGCCAAAAAGCAGGCACTAACTATGTTTATCATTATTGGAATTATGCTGACAGGCATGCTTCTTGGCTACTTGTTACGCAGTAAAAGACTATCATGGATACACAAGATAATCACTCTCCTTATATGGATTCTTCTCTTTCTTCTCGGAATAGATGTAGGGGGTAATGAATCTATCATCAAAGGATTACACACTCTTGGTCTGGAAGCTGTTGTCATCACGGTAGCTGCGGTCATAGGAAGTACTCTATGCGCATGGGGTTGTGGTACCTATTATATAGTAAAGGAAAGGAGACAAAAGCATGAAAGGTAGTTTGATTATTGTCTCTTTTTTCATTATCGGCACTCTTTGTGGAGTTTACCATCTCATTCCATACGACTTCACCGACAGTAAACTTAGTTACTATGCCCTCTGCGGACTCATGTTCTGCGTAGGTATCAGCATCGGTAACGATCCGAACACTCTGAAGAGTTTTCGGTCCCTGAATCCCCGGCTTGTATTTCTTCCTATCATGACGATACTCGGCACATTAGCAGGCTGCGCCATAGCGGGAGCTTTTATGAGCCAGCGAAGTCCTTTAGACTGTATGGCAGTTGGAGCCGGATTTGGTTATTACTCGCTCTCCAGCATATTTATCACCGAATATAAAGGTCCCGAATTGGGAACTATCGCATTACTTTCCAATATCATGCGTGAAATTATCGCTTTGCTGTGTGCACCCTTATTAGTGAAATATTTTGGAAAGCTAGCTCCTATTTCTGTTGGTGGAGCCACAACGATGGATACCACTCTTCCTATCATTACCCGATATTCGGGAAAGGAATTTGTAATCATTTCCATCTTCCATGGCTTTGTTGTCGATTTCAGCGTTCCGTTCCTAGTCACATTCCTTTGCTCAATATCATTTTAACAGCAATAAATCCTAAAATAGAGAAATACTCTACTATCGTTTTCGCACACGTATTACAAAAATGTTTCATAAAAAGGTATTTTTATATCAAAAAGCAGATCATCTCTTGACTTACATCAAGAAATCAGCCGAAACAAAATCTTTTCCTTTTCTTTATTTTTTATGCTATAAAACATATTCTTATATTTGCATAGGTAAAAAGAAAAAACTAAGCGCTTAGACAGTATTTTCAATAGGTATTAGATTTGTTTTTAGGAATAGTTTTTAGGTATAACAATTAAAAAAGTAGGTATTATGAAACGTTTAGGATTAACATTAGTGGCAGCGCTCTGCCTTGCTGCTACAACATTTGCAGCAGGAAATCAGCCTACAACTGCAAAATGGGAAGGTAACATCAATGTAAGTAAATTAGGTAAATATTTGCAGTTAAACTCTGTTCAGAGCGAAGAAGTAGCAAACATCTGCGATTATTTCTCAGAACAGATGTCAAGAGCCACTACAGCCAAGAAAGATAAAGAAGCAAAATTGCGCAACGCTGTATACGGCAACTTGAAACTTATGAGAAAGACTCTTAATGCTGAACAGTACGCCAAGTATGCAGCTTTGATGAATATCACTTTACAGAATAAAGGTATTGAACTGAATAAGTAAAATGATTAATATGTAAAAGAGAGAGAGGGTGGAAGCCGGTTGGCTTCCACTTTTTTTATACTATTATTTAATAGTTACCATCGTAGCCCCAAACCCATATTCCTGGAAAGAAGCATCCTGATAACGGCAATTACTATATTTCCGTTTCAATTCATCAATGACAGCCTTTCGAAGTACCCCATCTCCCTTGCCGTGAATAAAGACAATCTTCTGTTCACGCTTATTCTTATAAGTTTCCATCACTTCGCGAAACTTATCCAATTGATAATTCAGTATTTCAGCATTGCCCATCCCTTGAGTATCATCCAGCAAAGAATCAATATGAAGATCTATTTCAATAATTCCGCTCTTTCCGCCATGAGTAGTATGGTTTGGTTTCACAATAGGTTGTGACTTCGGTTTATCTACAGATTTCTTCTGCAGCAGAGCCTCTTGAATCTCCTCCGCCGAAACATATACTTGTTTGGCAGGCATATCATCTTTCACAATGTCATAAATCAAAGCCGGTTCTTCAAAGAAATCAGAATCGCTAAAGGTATGAAGTTTATAGAACTTCACGGTATCGATCCGTATCTCCACACTAACAGCCGGTTTGATAGCCGCAGGCTTACCGTCCTTGAAGGCGATCAACTGAACAGCCACCCGCTCCATATCATTCAGTACATCTTTGGTGAACTCTTCCAACAGCAATTTTGTATTAGGCTCCACCAAACCGTGCGAACGGTTCTTCCATGCTTTTCCTTCTGCACTCAAATAAGTGTAATACAAATAATAATTGCTATCATTTACCAGATAAGTTTCAAAAGGAGTAGTCATCATCGCTTTTGCGTCTTCGGGCACATAAGCCAGAAATACATTCAAAGTATCTCCTCCACACACCTCCGGCTGACGTTGAATAACAGGCATCTCCGGTTTTACCGGTTTAACAGGTTCTTCCGGTTTCGGCACAGACGAACCGGGTTTACGCCTCATATTATAGTCATCTGTTTCAATCACGACACACTCGCGTATCGGCATCGGAATATCAAACCCATCTGCATCTTCTACCAACACAAAATCCTTTCCCTGGAATCCAGTTACGATTCCACCGCCTACCTCACTAAGAAAGCGTACTTTATCTCCTATTTTCATTATTGTATATCCAATTAAAATTCAAACTCAAAAAAACGAGTAACAAAGATAGAGATTTCTATGAAATTAAATGGAGATTCGGTTCTAAAAACAAACCGTCTGCCTTTATTCCTCTTTTTATTGTAACTTTGCATACGAAATACCAAACAAATGATCTAAAATTCACCATTAACGACGAAAACCGATGAAAGAACTTATTAAAGTCATTGCTTTTGATGCAGACGATACCTTGTGGAGCAATGAACCTTTTTTCCAGGAAATAGAGAAACAATATACAGACCTATTAAAGCCTTATGGCACTTCTGAAGATATTTCAGCCGCTTTATTTCAAACAGAAATGAATAATCTGAAATATCTCGGATATGGAGCCAAAGCTTTCACCATTTCTATGGTAGAGACAGCTTTGCATGTGAGTGGACAAAAGATTTCAGGAACAGACATCCAACATATTATTGAATTAGGCAAATCATTACTGAAAATGCCAATTGAACTATTGCCGGGAGTAAAAGAAACGCTTAAAGTATTGAAAGAGAAAGGAAAATACAAATTAGTAGTTGCCACTAAAGGAGATTTGCTCGATCAGGAGAATAAGCTGGGACGTTCCGGATTAGCCTCTTATTTCGATCACATTGAAGTGATGTCCGATAAAACAGAGAAAGAATATCAACGAATGTTGAATATCTTACAGATTGCTCCTTCCGAATTTGTCATGATTGGCAATTCTCTGAAATCGGACATTCAACCTGTTCTATCGCTGGGAGGATATGGCATACATATTCCTTTTGAAGTGATGTGGAAACATGAAGTAGTAGACACATTCACACATGACCATCTGAAACAGGTGAAAAGATTTGATGAGTTGCTGCTTTGGTTTTAAATAAGTTCTGTTCTTTCTTCAGATAAGCTTCGAATCTGAAGAAAGAAATCAGTAAATAATGCCATCTTATTGGATTACAAATCCAACAGTTTCATCAATTCAGCAGCCCGACACGCTTCTATCGAATTACCGACAGAGAGTTTCTCCAAAATATTCTGCCGGTGTCGATTGACTGTATTCACACTGATATAAAGGGCAGCTGCTATTTCTTTACTCGACAGCCCTTTCCGTATGCAGCGCAGTATTTCCTTTTCGCGTTCTGAAAGGATATTGCGGTGCTCTTCCGAAAGAAAGAGGGTTTCGACTTCTCCACGTTCCATATGAGTAATAGTGGGACATATCCCCTGCTCCGTTCGTTGATCTGCAGACAAGGTATAAAGACAAAAAATCAACCATACACTTCCGGAAGGAGTATTTTCCATAATCTGCACTAAATTATCAATATACTGATAGACTCCTTTCTCATTCATCATACGTATTCTGCATCTTCCCCGGTACTTCAACCGTTCTTCGGAAGACATCGAAAAGGTCTTCTGAAAAAACTGATACTCCAATAACCGCTTTTCTACCAAATCTTCAGGATGAATACGCCGATAAATACAATCTTCATCCATAGAATCAATCACACTCAAAGCCGCCTCTTCGGGAGTTAAGCCTAGAAAATGCGCCCAAGGATGAACGGCAATATAACTTTTCCTATTCGAAAGATCTGAAATAACAGCACATCCACCATTAATCTCCGTCAATGAATGAATAAAGCGTTGATGTTGCTCTACAACTCCATTGTCCAATATTTCATCGGCTATCAGTTGTGTCGCATAAACTTCATCTATTTCCTTTTGTAATACATCCATCTTATAAAATGGTTATTATTCAGTATTGTTGCACACGGAGGTATGAGCTATCTTTGCACCACAAAGATAATCAAATAAGAAATGATCATGAAACATTTAAAAATCAAAATCATGTCAATCGCGTTATTGGCGGCAGCAACTTCTTCTATGGCACAAAGTTTGAATAAGATGAACTGGCTGAACGAGCCTCAACAGTGGGAAATAAAAGATGGCAAAACCTTAGTGATGGATGTTCCTGCAAAAACAGACTTTTGGAGGATTTCTCATTATGGGTTCACAGTGGACGACGGACCTTTCTATTATGCGACTTATGGTGGAGAATTTGAAGCCAAAGTAAAGATAACCGGCAACTATGTCACCACCTTTGACCAAATGGGATTAATGCTGCGCATCGACCATGAAAACTGGATAAAAGCAGGTGTGGAATACGTCGACGGCAAACAGAATGTAAGTGCCGTAGTTACGCATCGGACTAGTGACTGGAGTGTAGTACAATTGCCGGATGCTCCCCGCTCTATATGGATAAAAGCAGTCCGTCGCTTGGATGCAGTAGAAATATTTTTCTCACGTGATGATAAAGAATATATTATGATGCGCACGTGTTGGTTGCAAGATAATTGTCCTGTCATGGTAGGATTAATGGGAGCTTGTCCGGACGGGAAAGGGTTCACCGCTACATTCGAAGAATTTAAAGTGACTCCATTAGCCGATCAACGAAGACTGGAATGGGCAAAAAGGCAAATGAACAAATAAAATCAGTCCTGATGCTATTTATTTAAATAGAGAGAAAGCTCTATTATAATATAAATGCGGTAGTATATCTTACTTTAAATGTTCTATTTTTAATATGATGAGTATAAATAGCATCACACGGATTTCCTCTTCCAGCAGTTCTGTTGTATAAAATAATGCAAGAATATACAGTTCCCGAGGAGTTTTTTACATAAAAACAGTCAAAAGATACACTATAATAAACTTATTGACAATCGTTTCTTTAAAAGGAGTAACCAGTTCCTTTTAAAGGAACGATTCATTGATCGGTGAGAAACACTTTATTCCTTTAAAAGGAGCATATAAAACTTTATTTTAAGTGCTATCCCAGAGCTAACCTACACCTGAAACAGCCAACACTCCACATATCAATTTGAGACAAAATAAAGGCAAGTTCTATACATCTATTCTATAAAAGACACAGACTAAAACAAATTATTCCAAAACACAATCGATTTATTTCTTTTCTAAATTCGAAAACAGCAAATCCTTCTCATTTTCAACTCATGCCTAAATATATCCTGCATATATGGAATTATACAACGATAAAATATACGTTTTTTCATATATTATCGCCAAAACCGTATATACTTATCTTTCTCACGATCCAACGCACCTTCATCAACACAATCATCCAACCGGAACCATGAATGTTCTATCAATGAGCCTCTCTTTTTAACAGACTTATCCCAGTTTCCTATCACTTGTCCTTCATGAAGAACAATCGGATAAAACAGACCATTATTGGTAAATGCTTTCGAGTAATGCTCTTTAGGCAAAACGTCTGTCCGGTCTTTATAACCAAGCAAATATTCATCATAAGAAGGAAGAAGATGCAAACTGCCGGTAACTTTTCCACGAGTCCGGCAATCTTCATGAATATACCATGTCTGTCCATTCCATTCTTCTGCCGTTAATTCCGAATCAATCAAATAAATAGCTTGACGTGCATCTGTAATAGGCAGCCCCGACCACCAGACAAAATCTTGCAAAACAGCAGGAGCATGACTACGAAAATAGCTTCTAGCCAAACGAGCCAAAGATTCATCTTTGGTCAATTCCGGCATCGGCGGAACACGCTCTTCCAAAAGCGCATACGTACATTTACTTCCTTTATCTTCCCCACTACATACAATCCCCACCTGCTCCGCACGAGCCATAAAGCGGGTCATACGGTGATTGTCCGCCACAATCCCCGAACGGTTAAAATGCTCGGCAATCTCTTGCCTCGTCAGGCTTTTCTTCCCACAAAGAATTTTCTCCAACAGATTATGACTTTTCGTATAGAGCTCTTCAGAAATTTCCAAGTCATGCCCCTTCGCATAAGACTCATTAGCAGATATAATACGCCCGGCGGAAAGTTTCAACATCCACCGGATATCTTCTGCTGCTACGAGATGCCATGTCGGACGCATTACATGAGTCCGCAGGATTTCACCATCACGGAGCGCTTTTTCCACAGTTTGAATCGTTGCTGACTTCAAACGCATTCCTACTGCCCATTTCACCATGGAATAATTCTGTGCCTGCATAGCTCCCATCCAGGACACAAGTTCCTTGGGTTGAAAGAAAAGAGGACTTAATAACTGTTGGTTGAGTAAACGTATATTCGGTATTTTCATCATACTTATTTATAAAAAGAAAAAACAGTTGTTCTTTGATTAAATGACACGAGTAATGGAATGTAACAAAACAGAAGACAAGAAGTCTCTAATATAAATATGTTCTATCCCTTCATAAGTATTTTCAAACATTTTTTCTCCGGACACTACCACTTTCGGATAATTATCTTTAATCTTCAATAAATTCCCGAATTCTCTTTCAATAGTTTCCTGTTTAGAAAGTTCAAGAGAGACTTGCACATAGAGAATCTCTCCATTCCGTTTACAGACAAAATCTATTTCTTCCGTACCCAATGTCCCGATTTTTACATCATATCCACTATATACCAAATGATTATAAACCAAGTTCTCCAAACGCATCGCTCTGTCCTGTGGCTTGTACCCCGTAATCACATTACGAATCCCCATATTCTCAAAATAATACTTCTCCCCTCTTTCGAATAATTTCTTTCCGGCAATATCATACCTTCCTACCCTATGTACAATAAAAGCATCCGATAATGCCATCGCATACTCACTCACAACATAAGGAGAAATATCCACTTTCTGACTTTTCAGAAAATCACTAATACTCTTGCTGGAAAATAAGTTGCCAATGTTACCTGCCAAGAACGAAACTAGTTGTTCCAAAAAGACCGTATTCCTTATATTCTTTCTCTGAATCACATCTTTTAATATAATGGTAGAGTAAATGCTCCTCAAATACTCCATAACAACAGGTTCTTCCATCGGCAAATGTATCAGATAAGGCAATCCTCCATAATGAATATATTTCTCCAATGACGCATCCGTATTCTCCAGTTCATGGAAATCCAGAAATTCAATATACGACAAACTATAAACCACAAATTCAACATACCGACCTCCCAATTCATTCGCTAAATCACTGGAAAATATCTCTGAATTACTGCCTGTCACATATATATCATTATTATCATCCAATGCCAACGAACGGATAGCCAACCTGAAATCTTGTATTTCCTGTATTTCATCGACAAAAATATAGTTCATTCTATCATCTACCGATTTTGAAAGAATATAATCATTCAGTTCTTTATAAGTCTTTATATCTATGAAATTGACATCTTCCTTATTTATATAGATAATATTCGCATCACTCTCTTCTTTCCGTATCAACTCCATGAGTTGATACAAAATAAAGCTTTTACCGACACGACGATGACCGACCATCACTTTTACCAATGTTTTCCTCATGAAAGGTCTTATGCGGTCAACATAAGTGTTTCTTTGTTTAATTATGCGAGGTATTTTCATTCTACTTCTTTTTAAATACGATTGCAATACATCACAAATATAGCATTTATTTTAAATACAATTGTAATTTCTTGAGATTTTATCCTCTACTTCAAATACGATTGTAATTTTCCCATTCTAAATTTTCTATTGTTTTTCTGACTTTATAACTGCATATATACCAATTTATGTCTATTTTTGTCATCTCAAACCAAAGAAAATAGAAATGATGCTCTATAAACTCATCCCTCCTTCAGTAGTAACAGCAACTATCCAGTTGCCGGCTTCTAAAAGTATCAGTAATCGTGCATTAATCATCAATGCGCTGGGCAAAGGTATTTATCCTCCTGAAAACCTGTCCGATTGTGACGATACACAGGTGATGATAAAAGCTCTCACCGAAGGGAAAGAGACGATTGACATCATGGCTGCGGGCACTGCTATGCGTTTCCTTACCGCCTATTTAAGTGTGACCCCGGGGGAACGGACAATCACAGGAACAGCCCGTATGCAGCAACGCCCGATACAGATATTAGTCAATGCGCTTCGTGAGTTAGGAGCTGAAATAGAGTATACCCGCAATGAAGGATATCCTCCCCTCCGCATCAAAGGTGCAGAATTGAAAGGAAACGAAATAACACTGAAAGGAAATGTCAGTTCCCAATATATATCTGCTCTATTGATGATAGGTCCGGCACTCAAAGACGGTTTGACTTTGCATTTAAGCGGGGAGATAATTTCCCGTCCTTATATCAATCTTACATTGCAACTGATGCAGGACTTTGGAGCCAAAGCTGCATGGACTTCTCCCAATAGCATTTCCGTTGCTCCACAACTCTATCAGAGCATTCCTTTCAAAGTGGAAAGTGACTGGAGCGCAGCTTCCTATTGGTATCAGATTGCCGCCTTATCTCCCAAAGCAGAAATTGAATTATTGGGGTTGTTTCCTAACAGTTATCAGGGAGATAGCCGGGGAGCAGAAGTTTTCTCACGCTTAGGTATAACTACCGAATTTACATCACAAGGTGTGAAACTGAAAAAAACAGGCAAAGCGCCGGAAAGACTGGAAGAAGACTTTGTCGACATTCCGGATTTGGCACAGACATTCGTTGTTACCTGTGCCTTGCTGAATATCCCTTTCCGTTTCACCGGATTACAAAGCCTGAAAATAAAAGAGACTGACCGTATTGCCGCCCTGCGAGCCGAGCTTAAAAAACTGGGATATGTGATCGAGGAAGAAAATGACAGTATATTAATGTGGAATGGCGAACGATGTGAACCGGAAGAAACTCCGGTGATTGAAACCTACGAAGACCACCGGATGGCAATGGCATTTGCACCGGCAATTATCCGCCATCCCAATTTACTTATTGCCAATCCGCAAGTCGTTACCAAATCATATCCCGGATACTGGGAAGATTTGAAACAGGCTGGATTTCAGGTTATAAACGAAGGCTAATTTTCATACGCTGTGGAAGATTTCAACAAATATACTTCCCACATCAACTACTCCCCTATTGTAGATTTTGTATTACAACAGGGGAAGCAGACCTATTATAAAAAAGGAGACTACTTTTCCCGCCAAGGAGAAGTATGCAAAACAATGGGGTTCGTCAGTTCCGGTTCTTTCCGGTACTGTTGCACCAACAGTGTAGGCGAGAGCAGCATTGTAGGCTATACTTTCGATCATTCTTTTGTTGGCAACTATCCGGCTTTTCAGTTACAGGACAAATCAAATGTAGATATACAAGCCTTGTGTGACTGCTCGGTATACGTAATCAATTATCAGCAAATGGCAGACTTCTACGATACCAACGACGCTCACCAAAAGTTAGGACGCCGCATCGCAGAAACGTTATTGTGGGAAGTCTACGACCGGATGATTTCAATGTACAGCCTGACACCGGAAGAACGCTATCTTGAAATTATCAACCGTTGTCCCGACTTACTGAAACTGATAACTTTAAAAGAACTGGCTTCCTATCTTCTGATTCGTCCCGAAACATTAAGTCGTATCCGAAGAAAAGTCGTACAAAAATAAATTCTTGATTTCAATCAAGAGTTTATTTATTCTCTACCCTTACTTTTGCGGGCAAACAAAGTATATTGTATTTCATGAAAAAAATTATAATTATAGGTGCAACTTCCGGCATCGGTCGTGGATTGGCAGAAGTCTATTCTCAAGAAGATTATCTTATCGGCATTACCGGTCGCAGGGAAAATCTATTAGAAGAGGTATGCGCCCGGGACAAAGACAAACTATTCTATCAAGTGTGCGACATCACCGATACACAAGCTACCATTTCATCCCTCGAAACTCTCACTCAAAAAATGGGTGGAATGGATATATTGATTATCTGTGCCGGGACCGGAGAACTAAACCCCGAACTCTCCTACCAATTGGAAGAACCTACCTTACTAACGAACGTGATAGGATTCACCAACATCGCAGACTGGGGTTTCCGATATTTCGAACAGCAAAAAAGCGGGCATCTGGTTACTATTTCCTCTGTTGGAGGTACACGCGGCAGTGGCATCGCTCCCGCCTACAATGCGTCGAAAGCCTATCAAATCAACTATATGGAAGGATTACGACAAAAAGCAACTAAATCTCCTTATTCTATTTACACTACCGATATTCGTCCCGGATTTGTAGACACCGCTATGGCAAAAGGAGAAGGATTGTTCTGGGTTACTCCCGTTGATAAAGCTGTGAAACAAATTAAAAAGGCTATTTCTAAAAAGAAAAAAGTAGCTTTCATTTCCAAAAGATGGAGATATGTAACTATCCTGTTTCGTCTGTTGCCATCTGCTATTTATTGCCGGATGTAATGATAGATACTCCATAGCCAACACATATTTGTCTAAGTAAATCTAATGAAAAAACACCTGCCCCAACTGTTTATACAGATATTGGTATCTACCAAATTCTAGTTATGTATATAAGTCTGTACGGAAATCATATTAATGATAATAGCTAACTCACAAATAAACAGCTCTCTTACAATTGGAGGACACTTTTAAGGTTCAGTAATCAATGATGAAAAAATAAGTTCTTTCAGAACTAGGATGGTTTATAAAATTAGAATTAACGGCACAAATATATAATATATTTTAATACATAGCATGTATTTTCAAAAAATAATATCAAATTCTCATTCATTTTTTCTTTTTAAGAATACCCAAAGCCGTATTTTATCTTCATATTGAAATGAAACGACTTGTTTATTTCATCATCCTTGTTATTTCATCTAACACAAACAGGTACGAAATAGATATAAAATGGGTATAAAACAAGTAGAAAAAGATCGCTTAAAAGATGACTCTTTTTTTGAATTTAAGGCTTTGAATCCAACGTTTTACGCACGGAATAAGTTCTGAAAGAACTTATTAAAAGTAATTCCGGATTCTAGGAAAAACTCTAAATTCAATGCTATGTTAAAACAACTAAAGTCAGTTAGTATGTTGTTGTTCCTACTGACAATGTCAGTAGAAGCAGCTTATCCGGAAACTGGTGAAAGCACTCTAAAAGTTTCCGTTGTACAACAGGGTACTACTTGTAAGGGTGTAGTAAAAGATGCAGCAGGTGAAACCATCATCGGTGCATCCGTCGTAGCCAAAGGTACGACGAACGGTACAATCACCGGAATCAACGGTGACTTCTCTTTAAACAATGTAAAAACCGGAGATATTATTGTAGTCTCTTTTGTTGGTTATCAGACTCAAGAAATCAAATTCACAGGACAATCATTGAATATCATCCTTAAAGACAATACACAAACATTGGATGAAGTTGTTGTGGTTGCTTTTGGCACACAAAAGAAAGTGAATGTAACAGGATCTGTATCTACGGTAGGAGCAAAAGAAATTTCGGCACGTCCCGTTAACTCTACCATAGAAGCTTTGCAAGGTATGGTTCCGGGTATGAATATCTCTACTGGTGATGGTGGTGGCTCCTTAGGTTCAGACAAAAAATTCAATATTCGTGGTGTTGGAACAATTGGAGCTGGTTCAAAGGTAGAACCATTGGTGCTCATTGACGGTATGGAGGGAGACATGAACGCCATCAATCCACAGGATATTGAGAATATTTCTGTACTGAAAGATGCAGCCGCTTCCTCCATTTATGGCTCGCGGGCACCAGGTGGAGTCATCCTGATTATAACAAAGAAAGGTAAGTCGGGAAAAACGGTAGTTAACTATAATAACAACTTCCGTTTTGTATCTCCCTTGAATATGCCTGAAATGGCGGATTCATACAATTTTGCTCTGGCAGTCAATGACCAGTTAACTAATGGTGGACAGACTCCCATGTATAGCGCCACCAAACTTCAACAAATTCTGGATTTTCAGGCAGGAAAAAGCACACAATATATGTGGCCGACCGATGCGGGAAGATGGAATTCATTCGATGATCCCCAACGGCAAGACGTGATGCCTACCGGCAATACCGACTGGTTAAAAACGTTATTTGGCAATAGCTTTACCCACGAGCATTCATTGAGCGTAAATGGTGGAACGGATAAAATACAATATTATCTTTCTGCGAATTATCTGGACCAAGGAGGTCTCTTGAAGTTTGGAGATGATAGCAAACAACGCTACTCCTTTACTGCAAAAATCAATGCGGACTTAACCAAATGGTTGAAAATAAGTTATAGTATGCGTTTTAACCGGACGGATTATGAAGCTCCTTCATTTGCCGGAGGCGATATCAAAAGTAATGTATTCTATTTCGATGTATGTCGCTACTGGCCTGTCATTCCGGTAGTAGACCCAAACGGATTCTATACTGTCGAATCCAAGATTTACCAATTAACAGAAGGAGGCCGATATAAATCACAAAAAGACGTGATGGCACACCAGCTTGCTTTCATCGTGGAACCCATCAAAGACTGGAAAATTAACGTAGAATTGAACTACCGTTCCAACTATAATTTCGACCATACCGATTATCAAACCGTTTATGGTTATGATGTGAGTAAAAATCCCTACATTATTGCCAATCAAACTTCCAGCGTTACAGAATATGCTTATAAGAGTAATTTCTTCAATCCGAACATCTTTACCGAATACGGCAAATCATTAGAAAGCGGGCACAACTTTAAAGTGATGCTGGGTTTTCAGAGCGAACTATTCAAACAACGTGATATTACCGCTTCCCAAGACGGTATCATGTCGGAAGTGGCTACCTTGAACACCACGCAGACAAATGCACAAAACAGAGGAGGGTACTCCGAATGGGCTACAGCCGGCTTCTTCGGACGTGTTAATTACGACTACAAAGGACGTTATCTGGCTGAAGTAAATATGAGATATGACGGCACTTCACGTTTCCTTCGAGATAACCGCTGGAATCTATTCCCATCATTCTCCTTAGGATGGAACATGGCCCGTGAAGCATTTTTTGAAGATCTGACCGATTTAATCAGCACATTCAAGATACGTGGTTCATGGGGTGAATTGGGCAACCAAAACACAGATAACTGGTATCCATTCTATCGAACTATTGATATTAACAAAGACCAATGGGGCAATTACGCACTAGGCAGTTGGCTGGTAAATGGCGTAAAACCAAATATTTCCAAAGAATCTGCGCTGGTATCTTCCTTACTGACATGGGAAAAGACGCAAACACTGGATTTAGGTTTCGACTTATCTATGCTCAACAATCGTTTGAATGTAACATTCGACTATTTCCAGCGTAAATCTAAAAACATGGTAGGCCCCGCCCCCGAACTACCCAATCTCTTAGGCATTGCCGTTCCCAAAGTAAACAACCTCGATATGACTTCCAAAGGTTGGGAAATACAGGTGAACTGGCGCGACCAGATACGCGACTTTAAGTATGGAGTTACCTTATCTTTGTCAGACAATCAAGTGGTTATTGATAAATACCCCAATCCGTCAAACACAATTTTAGATAAAGACAATAATAATACGTATTATGCAGGTGCTCACGTAGGTGATATATGGGGATTCCAAACAATCGGCATCGCAAAGACCGATCAAGAGATGAAAGATCATTTGGCCGGTATGCCCAATGGCGCACAGGATGTACTCGGTTCCGGCTGGGGAGCAGGTGACATCATGTATGCGGATTTGAACGGTGACGGCCAGATCAGCAGAGGTAACAAAACACTGGCTGATCATGGTGATTTGAAGAAAATAGGCAACAGTACACCACGCTACAACTTTGGTTTGAATCTGGATGCCGCCTGGAAAGGGTTCGACCTTAAATTATTTTTCCAAGGAACGATGAAACGTGATTATATGCCGGGGAGTGGTTCTACAATGTTCTGGGGAGCAGTAGGCTACTGGCAAACCAACTTTTTCAAACCTCATCTGGACTATTTCCGCGGAGAAGATACGACTAATCCGCTAGGAGCTAACCTGGGTGGTTATTATCCGCGTCCTCTCGAGAATGATAGAAACCGTAATCCACAGACCCGATATTTGCAAAATGCGGCTTACTGCCGTCTGAAAAACGTTACTTTAGGTTATACATTACCTAAATCTTTGACAGAGAAATTCTGCGTAAACAATCTGCGATTCTTTGTTTCAGCAGAGAATTTATTTACTATTACCAGTCTGGCCGATACGTTTGACCCCGAAACTGTTGGCATCGGCAACTGGGACGGATGTACCTATCCGCTATCCAAGACTGTATCATTCGGTTTAAGTGCAACATTTTAAATGATAAACGATTATGAAAAAACATATTAAACTTTTGACAATAGGAACATTGCTATTGGGCGGACTGACCGGTTGCAATGATTTTCTCGACAGGGAACCACTGGATAAAGTAATTCCCGAAAAATATTTTGCATCCGAAAGTGATCTGGCTGCATACACAATCAATGCTTACCCATTTGAAACAGTGACCGATGCGTATGGCATCAATTTCTTCGGCAAAGATAATGATACTGATAACCAAGCCAGTGGTGACTCACCGGCCTTCTGGATACCCGGGCAAAAGAAGGTGCCGTCAGGTGAAGGCGAATGGGACTGGAGTAAAATACGAACCTGCAACTATTTCTTTGATAATACTTTACCGAAATTCGAAGCCGGCACTATTACCGGCAATCAGGATAATGTGAAGCATTATATCGGAGAAATGTACGTGATCCGGGCATACAATTATTATAAATTACTGGTTTCTTTAGGAGATCTGCCTATTATCACTACTGCATTGCCCGACATAGAAGAGACCTTGGTGGAATCCAGCAAGCGCCAGCCGCGTAATAAGGTGGCACGCTTCATTCTGGACGATTTGCAAAAAGCAACAGAATTGTTGCTTGATAAAAGTCCCGGTGGCAAGAATCGCATCAGCAAAAACGTAGCTCACTTGCTACGTGCACGCGTTGCCCTCTTCGAAGCAACTTGGGAAAAGTATCACAAAGGAACAGCTTTTGTACCCGGTGGAAAAGGATGGCCGGGTAATCCCGCAGATGTAAGCGGTTTTAATAGTGATGCAGAAGTGGCTTATTTTCTTGATGAAGCAATGAAGTCATCAAAAGTGGTAGGCGACTATATCGTCGGAAAACTGGCAGACAATACCGATACCCCCGAAGGTATGAACGCCAGTCTGGTTTCCATCAATCCTTACTACACCATGTTCTGCGATGAAAACATGGAAGGATATGATGAAATACTGATGTGGAAACAGTTCAAGGAAGGATTGGTAACCAGCAACTTGCAAATGGAGTTGGCACGCAATGGCGGTGGTTCCGGATGGACTCGTGGCATGGTCAATTCATTCCTGATGCGCAATGGGCTTCCCATCTATGCAGCCGGTTCCGATTATAATCCCGATTGGGAGAAAGAAGGAGTAAATTCCACTTTACAGAATCGTGATTCACGCATTGTTATCTTTACCAAAAAGCCGGGTGATGCCAACACTGAAAATAAAGGTGATGTGAATTATTACGGTGATGACGGAACTCCCAGTTATTGCTCAATCCGTTTCATTTATGGCGATAAAGGAAGTTTGGCAACAACCGGATTCATCATCAAAAAAGGCAAACACTACTCCAGTCACATGGCAAATGACCATAGTGCGGGAACATCAGGTGGTATTGTTTTCCGTGCGGCAGAAGCCATGTTGATTTACATGGAAGCTTCGTATGAAAAAAATGGTAGAATCGACGGAACAGCCGACGGATATTGGAAAGCTTTACGCCGACGCGCCAAAGTGGACGAAGACTATAATAAGACAATCGCTGCAACACAGATGAGCGAAGAGGCTAAAGGCGATTTCGGTGCTTATTCTCATGGCCAATTGATAGACGCGACGTTATATAATATCCGCCGTGAACGCCGTAACGAACTTTGTGCAGAAGCTTTGCGCTGGGAAGACTTGAAACGCTGGCGTGCATGCGACCAGTTGATATCCAAACCTTACCGTGTAGAAGGTATGCTATACTGGGGAAGCAACTATGAAACGCAACTGGCAGATTTATGTAAAGTAGATCCGGCAGAAGGTAATATGTCCTCACCTGATTTAAGTAAATATATTCTTCCATACGAAAAAATCACGAAGAATAATCTGATTGCCGGGCAGAAGGGATTCCTCTTTACACCTGCTCATTATCTGAATCCGATAGGTATGGCTGTATTTCGTCAGACAGCCTCGGATAAGAATGATTTTACAAGTTCAGTCGTTTATCAGAACCCGGGATGGAAGATTGAAGGCGACACCGGCGCACAACCTGTAGAATAATAAAAAGATAAAAGAACAACTCTTTGAGCTTACAAATATATCGACCTTAATATTATATATCTGTTATCTTTTTATTTTTATAAACTTCATTGTCTCGCTTCAGATTAGGTAGAACTGCGGTCAATCTAATCCTAAGTTAGGCAATGAAGTTTTACATTCGCATGAGTTCTCGTTCAACATCCTCTGCAGATGTATAAAAAGTCTTTGTGATTTCCATAGTCACCCAACAGAGATTATCCGCAAAATTCACTACATTTGTATTTGCTTATCTGTCAACCGGGCTAATCAAGTATTACAATTACTACACTATCCGATTGATAATATCTAACTTGAAACAAAGGTGTATATGAATACTGACTTTACAAACTTAACAACAGAAAATCTTTCTAATGAGCATTTATGCTGCATTATCCGCAGCAAAAAGTCTCATCCTGGTATTGAAGCAAAACGGCAATGGCTTTCCGACCGGCTGAATGAAGGCCATGTCTTTAGAAAGTTAAACGCCAAAGCTACTGTTTTTATTGAATATGCCCCTCTTGAAACAGCTTGGGTTCCCGTCATCGGCGACAACTATTATTATCTGTATTGTTTATGGGTGCTAGGTAGCCCCCGAGGAAACGGATATGGGAAAGCATTAATAGAGTACTGTATAGCTGATGCCAAAGAAAAAGGTAGATCCGGCATTTGTATGCTTGGGGCAAAAAAACAGAAGAGCTGGCTTTCCGACCAATCATTTGCAAAGAAATTTGGTTTTGAGGTGGTTGACACTACTGATAACGGATATGAATTGCTTGCTCTTTCTTTCGACGGAACAGTACCGCAATTTGCGCCAAATGCCAAAAATCTGAAAATAGAAAGTGAGGAACTGACGATTTATTATGATATGCAATGCCCCTACATCTATAAATACATTGAAATGATCAAACAATATTGTGAAACAAATGATGTCCCTGTTTCTTTTATTCAAGTAGATACGCTACAGAAAGCAAAAGAGTTACCGTGTGTTTTTAATAATTTTGCAGTATTTTATAAAGGAAGTTTTGAGACTGTGAATTTGCCACCTATCGACTATTTAAAAAGAATACTCAAAAAATAAAAATACAATCCTGACTTTTCCCATTAATTATCAGGATTGTATTTTATCTGCTTCATTAAAAAGACTTCTCATTTGCCATCTTCCACATATTGAGAAAAGAGGCTTTAGTGATTTCTACGACCTTATCCCAATTCAATCGGTCAGCATGATCGGAAGGCTGGTGATAATCAGGATGCCCGTCCGTATGATACCAGATGATCGGAATACCTACTTTGGCAAACGAACCATTATCACTTCCTCCTATCGGATTTTCCCAGGCGCGGTAATCCGGTTCCAATTGCAAACCGTATTTTCTGATATCCTCTTTCAACCAATCCTCAAAGACCGGATGGGCGGCTGTATAAAAATAAACGACCTGTTTAGGCTGTTGAGGTTTGTTATTACGGCCAATCATGTCAAAGTTCAGATAGCCTTTGATTTGAGATAGGAAAGGACAAGTTTGTACAAAATATTTAGAGCCAAGCAGTCCTTTTTCTTCTCCATCCCAAAAAGCAAAGATTACATTTCTTTCGGGTTGCTGTCCACTGGCTAAAAAGGCTCTTGCTATTTGCAGCACTGCCGATACACCGGAAGCATTATCGTCAGCACCATTGTATATTTGGTCGCCATCGAGTGCAGGATCAATACCTAAATGGTCGAAATGCGCCCCCACAATCACATATTCTTTGGTATTTTTACCAGGAATCATTCCCAATACATTCCTCATGGAAAGCTTCTGATGAACTTCCTGTTTCAGTTTAACTATGGAATCAGGATGCACTTCCAGACGTCCTTTTTTCTGACGTTCTTTACGGTAAGCATCAAAAGGCTGGAAATAGCAGTCAGCCAAAGGTGATACTCCCATCCATTGAAGTAAGGAAACAATATACTCCGAGGTCACACGTGAACCATGAAAACCTGCCTCACGCCCTTGCAATTCATCACTAGCCAAAAAGTTGATAGTAGCTTCGGCAGAGGAACGGTTGATACTCTGCAACCCTTTTTCTACGTTAGTTTGGGCAGATAACAACAATGAAAAATTACACAAAAAAGAGAGAAGCAGAATGTTTTTCTTCATGATGTATATAAGATTTAAGAAACAATCGTCCATACTTTACTTATTTTCAACTATCCAGTTTTTATCATTCAAGATATTTCTATTACAATCATCTGCTCCCGGATTATCATTAAAAGAAATCCGATATTGCCGGGGAGGAGTCGGATAATAAATAGCAGGTTCCAGCACTTGCCCCAAGGAATCAAACAGTGTATTCAAGGCATCCTCATCCAATTGATTCGAGTGACAATAAAGATGTTCTAACAGACTTCCTTGCGGTACCATTAAACGAGTTAGCTGATTATGTTCACAACGCAATTCACTAATATTAGAGTTATCGGACAGATCAAGTTCGGTCAATTTGTTGTATGAGCAACTTAATTCCCTTAAAGAAGGGCAACATTTCAATATATCAGTAATTGATTGGAAAGCACATCCTTGTATCAATATCGCAGAAATTGAAGTCTTCTCGTTCAATTCCAGATGTGACAATACTTCATTAGAACTCAAATCAATATCGCGCAATGCCGGCAAGCTTTTAAGGGAAAGGGAAGAAAAACCATTATAAGAACAATATAAACTTTCCGCTTCCGGATGACTACCAAACTCTATTGAAGTCAATTTGGGATTAGAATAAACTTGTATAGATCGCAATCGGAAACAATCCTCAATCTCCAAATGCTCCAAATCAGCGAAACTACCGATATTAATACTTTCCACATTAGGACAGAAGGTATTCAAGTCCAATTCGCGAGTATCAGAAATGCTATTCAAAGCCAGTGATTTCATTCGCGGCATATTTCCCAAATAAAGATGACTCAAAGGAAGAAGCAAACCACTTATATCGATAAGCTGCAGCTCTTCAGCCCAAATCCTCACTTCATATAATCCTTTATTTCCATATCTATATACCACTCCGCCACTCATTGAAGAAGGATCTTCTATTTTCTGTATACGACCGTTTCCCCAATCTATCACCATTCGTCCCCCACTTGCTACAATGTCCAACTGCCGCCAGTCTCCTACAACATTCACTGTAAAGCGAATCGTGTTTTCATCTGTCAATGCCGGAAATTCAAAATCATCTCCAAACACTCTGTTATCCGTATCTTTACAGGCAGCAAGGGTAGTGAATAAGATAACCACCCACATACTCCGAACGAATAATATACTCTGTCTTTTCATCTTATATTTGAGTTAGTAACATACAAAAGTACGAAAGAAATAGATAGCATACACGATAGAATACAAATTTATAAGTAACTTTGCACAAATTTGATTCGTAACTGTTATATTGTCATGTGGATACTTATTATAAGTCTGGTGTTGCTGGGTGTCATTGCGCTGATAGCCGGAATTATCCGCAACAAAAGACTGCAAAAGAAAATAGAAAAGGGCGAACTGGACCGTATGCCGGAAGTGAAGGAAGTAGATGTGGAATGCTGCGGACAACACGAAGTATGCGAACGGGATAGCCTGCTGGCAGCTGTCAGCAAAAAGATAGAATATTACGATGACGAAGAACTGGACCAGTTCATTGGCAAGGCAGGAGATGCGTATACAGAAGAAGAAACAGAAATGTTTCGGGATGTATTGTATACGACACTGGATGTAGAAGTGGCCGGATGGGTACGTAGCCTTCAGCTCCGTGGCATTGAACTACCGGATGATCTCAAAGACGAAGTTTTTCTGATTATCGGAGAAAGAAGAAACATAGAAGTAAAAAAGGCAGATGACAGGTGATGTGATGGATTTACTACAATATACATTCTTTCAACACGCCCTATTGGGAAGTCTGCTGGCAAGCATTGCCTGTGGGATTATCGGTACATATATTGTAACCCGCCGCCTGGTATTTATCAGCGGAGGAATCACTCATGCTTCTTTCGGAGGGATCGGGTTAGGATTGTTTGCCGGAATTTCTCCGATACTCTCGGCAGCCGTATTCTCGGTATTATCTGCTTTTGGCGTCGAATGGCTTAGCAGACGGAAAGATATGCGCGAAGATTCTGCCATTGCAGTATTCTGGACGTTAGGGATGGCACTCGGAATTATGTTCAGCTTCCTGTCACCGGGATTTGCGCCCGACCTGTCGGCTTACCTCTTCGGCAATATACTGACCATCAACCAAATCGACTTATGGATGCTCGGCATATTGGCACTCATACTGACCGGATTCTTTTATCTGTTTATCCGCCCTATCGTATATATTGCCTTTGACCGTGAGTTTGCACGTTCGCAAAAGATTCCGGTAGAGATTTTTGAATATGTACTGATGATGTTCATCGCACTGACCATTGTAGCCTGCCTGCGAATGGTAGGCATCGTATTGGCCATTTCTCTTCTCACCATTCCACAGATGACAGCCAACTTGTTCACCTATAGTTTCAAGAAGATTATCTGGTTATCAATTGGCATCGGTTTCTTGGGCTGCCTGGGTGGATTATTTATTTCTTATCACTGGAAAGTCCCTTCGGGAGCTTCCATCATATTCTTCTCTATCTTGATTTACGCCGTTTGTAAAATCGGAAAGAGTTGTTGCAGGAAAAAGTCATAATAATAGATAGTATATGGAAATCAAAATTCAATCACTGGAAAGTATCCATGAAGCAGCCCGTGAATTTATCGCTGCTATGGGCGACAACACTGTATTTGCTTTATACGGAAAGATGGGTGCCGGCAAAACGACATTCGTCAAAGCACTTTGCGAAGCATTGGGCGTAACGGATGTTATCACTTCTCCTACTTTTGCTATTGTCAACGAATACCGTTCGGACGAAACCGGAGAGTTAATCTATCACTTTGATTTTTACCGCATCAAGAAGCTAAGCGAAGTGTACGACATGGGTTACGAAGACTATTTCTACAGTGGCGCTCTCTGCTTTATCGAATGGCCGGAACTGGTAGAAGAACTACTTCCGGGAAATGCCGTAAAAGTAACGATTGAAGAACTGGAAAACGGAAATAGAGTAATCAGACTATGACCGGACAATATATCGTACAAGGAATCTTTGCGCTGGCAGGAATCGTCTCCCTGCTGGCGTCATTGCTGAACTGGGACTGGTTCTTTACAACGCGCAACGCACAAACCATTGTCCGGAATGTAGGACGCAACCGGGCAAGGCTCTTCTATGGAATACTGGGAATTATCATCATTGGAATGGCTGTATTCTTCTTTGTGGAAACACGGAAAGCCATAGGAGGATAATATGTTTTTAAGAGAATCCTTTTGTTTTCTTCCCATTTTTTACTATTTTTGTATGAAAGGAGGATAGAAAAGTGAAAACAACCAATGAATATCTTACAAAAATTCGCCAATTCAAACAACAGTTTGCCGAGAAATATGGAATTATTTCTATTGGTATTTTTGGTTCTGTTGCCCGTGGAGAGCAACATGAAGAGAGTGATTTGGATGTTTTTGTTGAACTAAAGGATCCGGACCCTTTTATTATGTTTGATATTAAAGAAGAACTGGAACGTATATGTAACTGCAAAATAGACCTCCTTCGTTTGCGTAAAAACCTCCGTTCACTTATTTCCCAAAGAATAGCAAGAGATGGAATATACGCTTAAAGAAGAAATCCAAGACAAGTTTCTCCAAATATCAGAATCAATATCTATCATTGAAGAAAGGTGTAAGAACATTCAGAACGTAGATGATTTTTTGTTATCACCTTGGGGAATGACCATCTTAGACGCATGCATCATGCGAATCCAAGTAATAGGAGAAACGATTAAGGCTGTTGACGACAAAACACAAAAGAACTTTCTTAAAGATTATCCCCAAATTCCATGGGCAAAGGTTATTGGATTAAGAAATATCATTTCTCATGAATATGCTAACATTGACTACGAGATTATCTGGGTAGTCATACAAAAACATCTTCCTCCTTTAAAAAGAGACAGTTGAACAAATTATAAAAGACTTATCATAGTAGTTGTCGTGACTTCATCTCCAGATACTTATTAATCACATCAATTGAAAGATTCTCCGGTGTAGTTAATAAAGAATAGATGCCATGTTGTTTCAAAGTAGATACAATCAGCCGCTTCTCGTAAGCGAACTTTTCTGCAATCACGTGCCGATAATACCCTTCCGTATCTTTTGCCGGTTGGGCGATATATTCCTTCAAATCGACATCTTCAAAAAGACTACGAGCAAACGGTGCTGGCGGTTTAGTTGTTTCAGGTAAGATAATTGACGGTTCATTCCTCCTATGCTCGAGAAGTTAGTATATAGTACCAGCAGGCTACGTTTACTGACATGTTTGTTCAAATGAACGCAAAGAGCCGAGAAGTCTGTCTCCCCAAAAGTGGTCTGCTGGCTATAAAGACTTTCCAGCAATGTCTGCATATATCCCGATTGCTTGGAAGCAGGCACAAAAGTATCGAAGTGTTCATCGAAAGTCACTAATCCGGCTTTATCTTCTTTCCGCATGGCAACATACGAAAGCACCAGCGAAGCATTAATTGCATAATCCAGCAAGGTCATTCCACAGAAAGCTTGCTGCATCACTCTACCTTTATCGATCACATTATAAATCTGCTGTGAGCGTTCGTCCTGATACACATTCACCATAAGTTCATGCCGACGGGCACTTGCTTTCCAGTTAATCGTACGGTAATCATCCCCCTTTACATACTCTTTAATCTGCTCAAACTCCGTATGATGCCCAACCCGGCGAATACGTTTTATTCCCAGTTCTGTCAGATTATCACTTATTGCCAACAATTCATATTGATGGAGCATCAGATATGACGGGTACACTTTGATATCCAAAGGTTCTGCACAAGTATAGCGCCGGGATATAAAGCCGATTTTTCCGGTCACAAAAACTCTAATATGACCGAAAGAGTAAACACCACGATGAGTAGGTCGAAGACGATAGGTAACTGTTTTTCCCTCGTTTGCTCCAAGCTTCACCTGAAAGTCGACATCACGTTTCTGAAAGATAAAAGGGATCTCATCTATGATTTCTAAAGATACAGGATGCGGATAACTACTTTCTACCCGAATACTTACTTCATTTTCGTCGCCATTAGAGAAACGGTCGGCACACTGGCGGAAAGCATGGATTCCACGAATACGATAAAGAGAATATACGTCTGCCAGTACCACCAAAAGCAAGACAAAGAGTGCCCACTGCCCGATAACAAAGAACGGAGCAAAAACATATCCGCTACCCAACAACAGGATAACTACGACAAGGGCAATATGGAAACGACGAGTTAGAAACAAATGATTTATGATTTATGATTTATGATTTATAATTTCTTGGGTTTACGATTTCTTCAACTTACAATTTACGTACAGTTTATAATTTACGATTTATGATTTCTTCGATTTATGTTATGAATAGAGTCAGACATCCAACGCGCAGCCCAAATCATAAATCAGAATTCATAAATCATAAATCTTTTCATTTTGGTACTTCCACTTTATCAATTAAGCGTTGCGTCACTTTCACTGGAGAATAGCCTTCCATTTCAGCTTCGGCAGTCAGGATCAGACGGTGCTGAAGTACATAAGGAGCTACAAACTTGATATCTTCCGGTGTCACAAAATCACGTCCCTGCAAAAGAGCATACGCTTTCGACGATTGCAGCATGGCTACAGATGCACGTGGAGAAGCTCCCAAATATACAGCTTTGCTGGTACGGGTCTGCTGTACAATCAATGCGATATATTGAAGTAACGTGCGGTCTACAAATACCTGATTCATAAAAGCACGAAGCGACAGCAGTTCTTCTTTGGTAATAGCGGGAACGATGTCGTCCAACTTCACCAATGCGGCATTGGTATGATGACGTTCCAAGATATTCACTTCCTCTTCCAATGAAGGATAATCCATCGTTATCTTCATCAGAAAACGGTCGAGCTGTGCTTCGGGAAGTTTGTATGTTCCCTCCTGCTCTACCGGATTCTGGGTAGCCAAAATCGTATAAAGATCTCCCATCCGGTGAGTCGTTCCATCAATACTGATCTGGCGCTCTTCCATTACCTCAAACAAGGCAGCCTGTGTCTTGGCAGGAGCACGGTTGATTTCATCGACCAATACAATATCTGCAAAAATCGGTCCCTGATGAAAATCAAAACCATTGGTTTTCATATTAAACACAGTCGTACCTAATACGTCACTCGGCATTAAGTCCGGAGTGAACTGGACACGACTGAAGTCTGCATCAATCAGACGAGCTGTCAAACGGGCCAACAGTGTCTTCGCAACTCCCGGAACACCTTCTATCAATACGTGTCCATTAGCCAAAATCGCTGTCAGTACCAAATCGACTGTCTGCTCCTGCCCAACTATGACGGAAGTAATCCGGTCTTTCAACTCTTGTATCTTCTCGGAAAAGAGAGTTAAATCTACTCGCTGTTCTGTATTCTCTTCCATAAATTTCTTCTTTAGATATGATTGATTATTTCATTCATTTTATCGATATATACCTTCATCTGCTCCGCATCAATAACACGTCCTCCGTAAATCACGGGTCTGACTTCGCGGATAAATTTAGCAATCTCTCCGGCATCCATTCCGGTTTTCCGGGCAATCCGGTGAAAAGAGCGTTCATCGTCGGCCACTTCTTCAATATCCACCTGAATCTCTCTCCGAAGTTCTTCGGCCAAATAGGAAAACTTCTTGCGAACTAAATCCGCATGGTCTTTCTTCTGAAAGTAAAGCGTGCCTATCAGTTCGGTAAATTCAAGAGATTTATTCGCCGGCTCGTGAATAACAGGGATCACCCGTTGCCGCCTCTTCGCTGTGAATATCATAAAGAGTATGATGGTAATCATCGTCAGATACAAAGCCCAACGAAGCGGCTGATGTGCCAACAGATAACGGAAAGGTGATTGCTGCACCTGTGCAGTTTCTTTCATGTACCCCTCCGTGCGAACGATGGGAAGCTTCCCCATCTGCGACAACAAACGGAAGATATAGGTTGCATTTTTGCCGTCCAACATTCCGTAATTGGTAAAAATCAAAGGAGTGGAAACTAAAATAACTTCTCCTTTCCCCCACCGACGGGACATCGCTACAGGCATATAAACAAGACTATCCGTTGTCAACGAGTCCGCCTCGGTTTCATACCGGAACTCATTCGACTCAAAAACTCTTTGTGCCAACACCCTTTCCGGAAGTGAATCTCCCCAAAAATAAGAGGAGCACAACTGGGGATAAAAATAGAAAGTCTGACGGGGATAAACCGTCGAATCTCCTATCCAATGCAAGCTATCCTTTTTCATAAATGAAGTTGCATATTTCTTCAAAGCCATCGGACTGAAGTAAGAATAGTAAGACCTGCACTGCAAGGTATCTTCCAAATATCTGCCGAACAAGGTACTCACCAACATAATCTTATCTCCGCGTTCCGCCATTTTCAACAGAGCGTTTACATCAACGTCCGACAATCGCAAATTATCAGAGATAACCAATATACCTCTGCGTTGCGTCGTATCTTCCTGCTCCAATTGATAAAGACTTTTCCTCGAAAAAGTGTAGCCCTGTGGCAAAGAAGAAGACAATACGCTATCGAATACTGCACATCCGAAAGGTTGCTCGTCATGATGTCCGAAAGTGGGCTTCCACACAAAATTCTTCGGCAAATGATATTCTATTGCAAACATGATGAATAGAAAAGCGACAATAAAGACAATGAACCAGCGACTTCCTTTCATGAGACGCCTCCTTTCCCTATTTCTTCCTGCAAGGTCTGCATTGTGCGGAAGAGTTCTTCCGTCGCCTCAAAGTTGCCATAACGTACCCGCAGGAAATGATTGGTCAGTTGCCTGAAAGCCGGTAGCCGGACTTCATTGATATACTGGGTAGGCGTTTTATAAAGTTGCCAGTCAATACGTTCAGCGTCACTAAGTTGTTTCAAAGTTTGCAGATAGAGCAAACGTACTGCTTCCCGGTAATTCTGACGGGAAAGCGCTTCCGCAATCCCTCCCGGAAAATCTACTCCGTAAATGGTGTCTTCTTCAACTGTATAAGGCAACGCATTTTTATGCGAGACCATAAACAATTCCGGGCGTTTCCGATAGACAAACCAAACAATCAGCAACAAAAGAAGAATGGCAATACATACCAGGATAAGCCCTGAATACTCTTCAGCAAAATGACTGCCGAATATTTTACGCAACAACTCCCCAAACTGCCGACTGATCCACTCAAAGACATTCATTTCCGGAGTAATCAGTTCACGGTTATAGTTGTATGCCGGTTCAGACTGCCAGAGGGCAATCTGCGCCGTATCACAGACTAGTGTATCAGCCGGGGAAGTGAGATTCATCTAGTGGAGGTTTGGTTTAGAGTTTATCAAAATTGTCAATATCACTTTCTACCGTTATGCTGTCCACCACTTCCGATGCATGACCATACTGATAAACCAGACCGACGATACCGAATATAGCTGATAAGTAAGAACCATACAACATCAGGATAGAGAACAAATATTGCGCAAAGTTCAGTCCGACTGATGAAGAGGTTGCACCTCCGTCACTCATCGTAAAGATCATTTTTACAATATAGATCACATACCAGGGTATAGAAACGATACCTTGTAACACACTGGCAATAATCCCCATCACAATTAAAATTAGAAAGACGCCTCCCCAGGTAGCAAATCCCAACCGGAATGTTTTTGCAAATGCCTCACCCAACGAAATGTCTTCAAATAAGTAGATGGGAGCCATTAATGCCAAAGGAACCATAAAGGCGAATAAAAGCGGGATGGTCAGAATGAGTGTGAAAGGTGTCAATACAGCCAATAAGACAATAAAGACCACCGCAAAGATGAATAAAAAGCTGCAGGCGATCCCCATCAAAAACAGTCTTTTAATATTACGGAGCAACAACGATTTTATATCGCCGAATACAATCCCGTTCAGGCGTTCTTCCCGTTCATTATACAATCGTACCATCGCATAAATCAAGGAAGTCATCAACAAAGCCCCCAAACATGAAAAAAAGATAACTCCTGCATAATTCAGTGCAAATGAAGGTCCCAGAGCAGCTAAAGGATTATCACTTATTCCTCCGGACGCCTGCATAGCAGTAATATCTGTCATACTTCCCATTAAACCGCTAAAGTTTGCAGCTTGAATTAAGCATATAGGGAGTATCAGATAAGTTGAATACTTAAACAATTGTTTCCAATTCTCTTTTATAAAATCAAAAGAAGCGTTCAACTTCTCACCGAAAGGACGTTTCACATACATCGCAATCTTAGGTTTCTGTGATTCCATGTTTTTTTCTATTTGGTAAATAAATATAGTAGAATATAATAAATGCCAGAGAAGTGAATATCACGCCAAGCCTCAACACATCAGGAAGCTCTGTGTGCCGGGTAAGAAAACCTTCTATAAAGCCTGCCATAATGAACACCGGAACAGTGCCGATCACTATTTTCAAGCCTCGCTTCGCTCCTCTCCTAAAAGATTCCAGTCGGGAATAAGTGCCGGGAAACAGCCAGCCGTTGCCCAAAGCCAATCCGGCGGCGCCGGCTACGATAATCGCCCAGATTTCAAGCGTTCCGTGCAACCAGATGGCAAGACTGGATTCCCACAACAAATCGTGTTGATAAAAGAATGTTTGAAAAGCTCCTACCATGATACCATTGGAGAGAAGCATATACCCTGTTCCAAAACTAGTCAGCAATCCCATTGCAAAGCAGTTGAAAGAGACCATCACGTTATTAAGTGTAATGCCCAAGAACATCGGTACTTCGGAAGAACCATTATATACGGCCATCGGCTCCCCATTGGCAATATTGTCGAGTGTCATATCCACATAACCGTTTCCCAATATCAGCCGGACAAAATCTGGGTCATTCGCTGCTGATAATACACCGATTAATGCGCTGGCAACAAAAATCAAAAAGGAGGTCAGTAATTCGCGCCGTGCATCGTGCATGGTTCGTGGCACTTCCTGTGTCCAGAAGGTAATAATCCGTGTCCACTTCTCGCGTTTATTGCGGTAGATTTCGTTGTGCAACGCTGAAGCCAGATTATTCAGATAAATAGTAATACGGGAAGTTGGGAAATGTGTTTGGGCAAATGCCAAGTCAGCTGTCAAGTCCGTATACGCATCGGCTAGTTGGTCGGGGGACAGACTTGCCGCCCGCTCCACAACTTTCTCTGTCTCCTTCCATTTTTCAATGTTCCGACGAATAAACGTTACTTCTTTCATGCTTTTCAATAGATTTCGGATAAGTTTTGTCCGAAACCGGAAGCAAAAATAAGAGAATTATGATATATTTGCAACGGAATCCTAAAAATGTTTAACCTGAAATGGCAGAATCTACGATAATAACCGGACAATTCGTTCGTATCAGTCAAACGCCCGCCAGTATCGGCGAACGATTGATGGCTTTAATCATTGATTATTTTCTGATCGGGCTTTACATTTTGTCCACTATTACGCTCTTGTCCAAATTAAATTTACCGTCAGGATTCAGTTTGTTCTTTTTTCTATGCGTCGTTTATTTACCGATTCTCGGTTATTCTTTTCTTTGCGAGATGTTCAATCACGGACAGAGCTTTGGCAAAAAACTCATCAATATCCGTGTCGTAAAAGTAGACGGTTCTACTCCAAGCATCGGCTCTTATCTGTTACGATGGCTTCTTTTCCCAATTGATGGTCCCATCACAAGTGGCCTTGGACTTCTGGTCGTTTTATTGAATAAGAACAATCAACGATTAGGGGATCTAGCTGCCGGTACTATGGTGATTAAAGAGAAAAACTATCGTAAGATACATGTCAGCCTGGATGAATTCGACTATCTGACCCAAAATTATCATCCGGTATATCCCCAGTCGGCTGATTTATCTCTCGAACAAGTGAATGTAATTACCCGGACTTTGGAATCCAGCGAAAAAGACCGGGCAAGACGTATCACGGCACTTGCCAAAAAAGTACAGGAATTACTTTCCGTTACTCCCCGTGAAGGTAATCAGGAGAAATTTCTTCAGACGATACTTCGCGATTATCAGTATTATGCATTGGAAGAAATATAATCAAAATACGCTGTTTCAGACTATTCAGGCAAGGGATTATTCTCACCATAGTGAGAATTAATTCTCATCCCAATGAGTATTTTTTCTCATTATAGTGAGAACTTTTTCTCATAGGCATAAGAATGTTTGAGAAAAAGCACCGCACAAAAAAGGGGTATACTCACAGAGCACACCCCTTATCTTAATTTTATCTGCAATGAGACCGGACGTCGTTTAGTCCACCTGTCCCAGAGAGTTTCCGTATTCCATCTCTCCCTGAACCACAAAGAGGACTTCTTCAGGATCATATTCTCCTACTTCATCCTTTTTGGCTTCTTTTACAATGTAAGCCACAACCTCTTCCAAATCGATGTTGACATAACCATCTTCATCGGGTTGAGCGTCGAGAATGCCACTTTCAGAGTAGTACTCGTCGATTAAATCGAGAAAATAATACAATTCGTCGTCCGAGAACTTTTCCTTCAGTTCTTGAGGCAGATAGTTTTTGATAAACTCGATGGTCTTTTCATCATCGGCATCTGCTAATAAAAAATCTTCTTCCAGTCCCATGATAATTTAAGTATTAAGTGATAGATATTAAGTAGGCTGCTTATAACAGTTTCTTTACTTTCTCTACAAATACAGGTTTGCCGACAGCGCCTACTTGCTTGTCTACAATCTCACCATTCTTGAAAAACAATACGGTAGGGATATTACGGATACCATATTCAGCAGGCAAATCGCTATTTTCATCCACATCACACTTACCGATGATTACTTGTCCTTCAAACTCTGCCGCCAATTCTTCAATGATAGGACCTACCATTTTACAAGGACCACACCACGGGGCCCAAAATCAATTACTACAGGTTTACCCTCTGCAAGGATCTCCTTATAGTTGCTGTCTGTAATTTCTAAAGCCATTTTCTTTAAGTATTAATGATTAAATATTATCTCGTTAGCTTATTCTCGCTACAAATATAGAAAATTAAATCCAATTGATTATACCTATTTATTGTTTTATAGTATTATCAAATCACTTTATACAAAAGCTACTCGTCGGTTACTCTCCTTTTTATTTTTTTTCCTTTTTAGAAGAAGCACGCAACTTAATCTCAGCATCCAACACTATCGAACGATTTGGAGACAACGGCTCCTTAATCTTCTCAATAATCAATTCAGCCACCACCTTACCCATTTGTTGTAAAGGAGGCTCAACCGTAGTTAATTGTGGATAAACAATTGTAGATAACACCGTACCAGAAAAACTAGCAATAGCAATCTCCTCCGGAATCTTCTTACCTAAATCCCGCAGTCTATTCATTGCACCAATAGCCAATGTGTCTGTGAAAGCAAAAATTGCATCAAAGGAAATTCCCTTTTCTATTAACATATCTGCCGCATTTGCTCCATCCTTGAAAGTCAACCCCGCCTTTAACATCCTATCTTTATTAAACGGAATGTTAAATTTAGCCAATGCGTCTTTATATCCTCTCGCCCTCTCTACTGAATTATACACATCATCAGGTCCCTGTAAATGAACAATATGCCTATAACCTTCCCGGATCAAATGCTCAACCAAAAAAAAGCCTTTATATAATCGTCTACAATAACCTGGGAAACATTCATTCCATACGGTATACGATCATAAAAAAACCATGGGCATTTCCGCCTGCTGCAGACGTATATACTGATCCAAATTCTCCTTATAACTACAAAGACAGATAATAATTCCATCTACCATAAACCTTTCCATTGTTTGCAGATTCTCTCTTTCCTTATTTGGATCTTCATCTGATTCTGCAATAATAACCTTTATCCCATTAGCATAAAGTACACTTTGTATACCGCTTATCACTTGTGAAGCAAACGGAGTGAGCATTTCCGGAACGATAACCCCAACAGTATTCGTATGTCCATATTTCAAATTGGTAGCTACCGGATTAGGCTTATACCCTAACATTTTTGCTGTTTCCAGCACCCTTTCCTTAGTCTCTTGACGGATGTTCTTATCATTTATCAACGCACGAGATACTGTTGAAACAGACAAAGACAAATGTCGGGCTATATCTTTAATGGTAATGTGCTTCATAGCTACTTTTGTATTTTAACTTAGGGCAAAAATATGCATTTACAATGACAAATCCTAATCATTGGGAACGTTTGCAGATTTTGGGAACGTTCCCGCAATCGTTTGCAGGTAAAACGTCCTCAAAAAACAGCTTTTTATTATTCACCAAACTTATCTTTGCTTCATTAACAATAATATAGAATTAAAAAATAAAGAAAACATGAAAACACAAGTACTTTCTTACAATTACAACCGCGAACATATCAAACCAGGTATCTTACATATTGGTGTCGGTAACTTCCATCGTGCACATGAAGAATTTTATACTAATTTATTATTAGAAGATCCTACCCAACAGGATTGGGGTATTTGCGGTGCTATGCTATTGCCTGGAGATGAGCGCTTGTACAGAATACTAGAAAAGCAAAAAAAGGAATATACACTAACTATTTGCGGACGAGATGGTAAAGACCAAACTTATCAGATAGGCTCATTAATCGAGTTGATTTGGGGAATCGAGAATCCAGCAGCCATTATTAATAAAATTGCCGATAAAAATATCCATATCATTACACTAACTATCACCGAAGGCGGATATAATATAGCGAAAGCTACCAATGAATTTATGCTGGATAATGAAAATATCAAATATGACTTAGCACACCCACAAAGCCCGAAAACGACCTTTGGCTTTGTAGCCGAAGGATTACGGAAAAGAAAAGCTGTCGGGAATGGACCTATCACAATTTTATCTTGTGACAACTTACAACATAATGGTAACACCGCACGCAAAGCATTTCTCTCCTTTTTCCAAGCCCAAGATCCAGAACTAGCAGAATGGGCAACAGTAAATATCACTTTCCCTAACAGTATGGTAGACCGTATAACCCCCTCGACCCAACCTGAAGACATTATCCGGCTGAACACCCAAAATGGAACTCAAGACGGAGCACCTGTATATTGCGAAGACTTCATCCAATGGGTAGTGGAGGATAAATTTATCGCCGGTCGTCCTGCATGGGAAAAGGTCGGCGTAGAATTTACGCAGGATGTGACTACCTATGAAAATATGAAACTCAGCCTACTGAATGCCTCTCATACCTTACTTTCATATCCTGCTTTCCTGAGCGGATATCGTAAAGTAGACGTCGCCATATCCGATGAACGAATTAAAAAGTTCGTACGTGGCTTCATGGATATTGATATTACTCCGTATGTTCCTGCACCGGGAAACATGGATCTGGATTTGTACAAACAAACTTTAATAGAACGTTTCGGTAATCATACCGTTAGCGACCAAGTAGCGCGTTTATGTTTTGACGGTGCATCCAAATTTCCCGTATATATCATGCCAAATCTGATCCAGATGATCCGTGACCGTGCAAATCTTACTCGCCAAGCGTATCTTTTTGCTGCTTATCGTCATTACTTGAAATATAAGACTGATGATAACGGAACTAAATTTGAGATTGCAGAGCCATGGCTGACAGCAACAGATGACATCCTTATAGCCAGTAATTCCCCAATAGATTTCCTCTCACTATCACCTTTCCAAAGTACAGAACTGAAAGCTGCCGACGAATTTGTTGAATTATATCTGCAAATGGTGAATGCAATCAAAGAAAAAGGAACAATGTCAACACTGGAAAGTATATTATAACAAAACTCTTTTTTGCACCCTAATATTATGAATACACAAAAAAATAACAGTCTCGGTCCATTCATTGTCCTGACTTTCATATATTTCATAGTAGGTTTCCTAACAACTGTGAACGGGCAGTTTCAAGGTCCTTTAAAAATTGCGTTTCTTTCGCATACAGATGAATTGAGAAATACATTAACGACTTTTATATCTTTCTTTTTCTTCCTCGGATATTTACTGAATAGTTCATTAGGAGGAAAATGGATAAACGTGCACGGTTACAAGAAAACATTACTACGCGCACTGTCAATCATGGTTATCGGTCTATTAATGTATTCTCTCTCGTCCTGGCTTGTAGTACATTACGGAGATGCTCGCATCCTAATTTTTAAAGACCAAGTTCCTTATGGCTACTTTATTTTTCTATTGGGCTCCTATTTAATGGGAACATCAGCAGCCTTACTACAAGTTGTAATCAACCCTTATATTGCCGCCTATGAACTGCCAAATACGCAACCGGTACAGCGTATCAATATCGTATGTGCTATCAATTCGTTTGGTACTACGATCGCTCCTTTCTTTGTTACAGGAATTATCTTTGCCGGTGTTACGCTTGAAAGTGTTACGGCCGACCAATTAATGTTTCCCTTTTTAATGATCACCTTATGTATCATTATCACTACATTAATCACCTCCCGACTAAACCTGCCTGATATTCAAGGAACCAGAGTTGACAATAACAATAAGCCCAAACACAGTATTTGGTCTTATCAACATTTAAGTTTAGGAGTCATCGCCCTATTTTTTTATGTAGGGGCAGAAGTATCAATTGGAGTAAATATCAATTTGCATGCAATGGAACTAATAGAAAATGGGCACAGATTTTTTTGCTTTGGAAAAAGTCATATAGTAGTCTGGGGGTTAGATCTAGGTATCCCCGCATTACTCGCCACTCTCTATTGGGGAGGTTTGATGGTAGGAAGGCTTATATTTAGTTTTTTCAACAATGTTTCTCCACGCATATTACTCACTGTAACCACCATTATTGCTACAATACTTATATTGGTGGCTATTCTTACCAACAATTTATGGATATTGGTATCTGTAGGACTATGCCATTCTGTAATGTGGGGTTGCATATTCACTTTAGCTATTAAAGGATTGCAGCAATACACTTCCAAAGCTTCCGGCATTCTTATGATGGGAGTATTCGGCGGTGCCATATTCCCTGTACTTCAAGGCATCCTTGCCGACACATGGGAAGCTGGCAATGGACATGGATAATTGCACTTATATGTGAACTAGTTATGCTATATTATGCCATTTCCGGATCACATATTAAAAACTTACCCAAAGTACAACAATCATGATGTTTCCATTAGCTGTCTACATAGAAATAGGACATGCCTAATATATTTTTTATGTTTTTATACACGATTCTTAAAAAAAATACATAAATTGCAATATCAATCAATATTTTATACAAATATTCTATCTGTATAAATTAGTTCGATATAAGAGTGCTATCCAAAAACAATAAAGACGTTTTGAGGTTGACAATCAACAGTCCTAATTGTTTATTAAAATATTATCCAAAGTGATGCATTGTGAAACTATAGAAAAACAAAGAAAAATATTATTATCTGTTCGGAATGGCTCCGAGAAAGCCTATCAAGAACTTTATGAGCAATGGGTATCTCGGCTATATGGATTCGTGTTTCAATACCTAAAGTCGAAAGATGCAACCGATGATGTTGTTCAGGAAACTTTTTTACGTATATGGTCTAATCGTGCCAATCTTAATCCAGACGTTTCGTTTAAATCATACTTATTTACGATTGCATATCATTTTCTCCTAAAAGAAATGCGCCGTCAGTTAAATAACCCCTTGATGGAAGATTACGTTGAATATCTTAATCGGTCGTCTACAGAAACAGCTGAAGCTGAATCATTGATGTGCTATGACCAATTTGTAAATGCATTAGAAAAAGGAAAACAACACCTATCTCCTCGTCAACGTATCATATTCGAAATGAATAAAGAATATGGTATGTCAATTTCTGAAATTTCTGAAAAATTGTCGATAACTAACCAAGTCGTGAGAAATCAATTATGTATGGCTCTAAAAATTCTCCGTGTAGAATTGCGTCAATATTATCCTCTTCTTCTTCTCTTCCTGAAAGATATTTGAAAGTTCTCTTGTTTATGTGTTTTATAACATAATACTTTTGATGTTACATTTAGCTTACTTGTGGATATAACATATAAAATGTTATAAATATGCACATAGTAAATAAAGCAAAAGACTTATTAAAGAAGTTTCAGTCCGGTAATCTTTCACTATCGGATTTTAAAGAATTGGTATCAACAGTTAACGACTCGTCTGACCAAGAGTTGGAGGACGTTCTTTTCGAAGAATGGAATAAATTTGATACATATCCTTCTTTATCTCAAGAAAAGATTGACTCCTTGTACTCTCACCTACATAAAAAGATGAAGATCTCACCTTTTTACAAAATAACACGGCACTGGGGACAAATTGCAGCCTCAATTCTTTTCCTTTTTGCAAGTGGATTAACCATACTGTACTACATACAACACCAAGAGTTGCAAACATTGGCTGAACAAGATGTAATAGTACGTTCAGGAGATTCCGGCACTTCTCAAGTGACTCTTCCTGATGGTACATTGGTTCGTCTAAATGCAAACTCATCCCTTACATATCAACAAAATTTCGGACAGGATAATCGCAAGGTGAAATTATCGGGTGAAGGATATTTTGAAGTTAAGAAAAACACAGAGAAAAAGTTTATTGTCAATACCGGATATATAGATGTCACAGTTTTAGGAACAAAGTTCAATCTTTATGCCTATGAGGATAAGGATATTATAGAGATGGCTTTGGTAGAAGGACATGTTAATGTATCTACATCGCAGCCTCCCTATCAGACTATTTGCGTTAAACCCAATGAAAAAGTTACTTATAACAAATATGATAATAAACTTAATATAGAAAAGACCACTACTAAAATAGAAACAGCTTGGTTGAACAAAGAATTAGTATTCCGGGAAGAAAAATTGGAGAATGTATTCCAATGTTTATCAAGGAAATTTCGTGTGAAATTCTCAATAGATAGTTCAATATCCGTAGATGATGTATACACTGGTGCATTCGATGATGAGAAAATCGAAGATATATTGGAAGTATTGAAAATACATTATGGATTCAATTACACAGTTAAGGATGGAAAGATAAATATTCGAATGAACAAATAATTATTAATCTTAAAATGAAATGATATGAAAACATGAATGAAAAACAAAAAAACTTCGGATAATTTGCCCATTATCCGAAGTTAGGAATGAGTCTTGTATGAGTTTCCGCTCATACCAACTCTTAATAAAAAAGAAAATAAACCAAATAGTTGTGTATTTATGAAAAATAAAAAAACAATTAATCAGTTTAGTGCAGAAAGATAATAAAAATACAATCAAGTTGTATTCCTTATTGTTATTTTTTTGTTTCTTAACATTCACAAGTGCTAATGCACAGACAGGAAAAGTCAGCATTAATTTAAAAAATGCATCAGTAAAAGAGTTATTTAATGCAATTGAATCCCAAACGCCCTATCGTTTCTCATACCGTAGCGTAGAAGTAGAGAATAAAAAAGGGGTTACCATTTCTGTAAAGAATGCTAAACTTAAGGATCTGCTTATTCAAGAACTACCTAAACATCACCTCTCTCATATAGTACAAGGTAACAAAATAATTGTGACTCCTGCTACAGATAACCAGTCCTCTGACAAGTCTAATAAAGTAACAGGGAAAGTGGTTGACACAAATGGCGAGCCTATAGTTGGCGCTACCATCAAGGAACAGGGAACAACGAACGGTACAATTACGGATATGGATGGTAACTTTAGTTTTATGGTTTCTCCCAACACAATGATTGAAATCTCCTATATAGGATATCAAGAGCAACGGATAAAAACCGTTTTTGGAAAAAGTATGTTCATTACCTTAAAAGAAGATACAGAACTTCTTGATGAAGTGGTTGTAGTTGGCTATGGAATACAAAAAAAGGTAAATCTGACAGGAGCCGTTTCCGTAGTAGATGCCAAAACAATTCAGAATCGTCCGATTACAAATGCAACCCAAGCGTTACAAGGTGCACAAGGAGTCTATGTAAACTCTGCAGCCGGCGCTCAGCCTGGAAACGACGCAGCTACTATTCGTATCCGTGGTATGGGAACATTTTCCAGTGCAGGTAATGACCCATTATTTCTAATTGACGGAGTTCCTGGAACATTGACCGATGTGAATCCAAGCGATATTGCCAGCATTTCCGTATTGAAAGATGCAGCTTCAGCTTCTATCTATGGATCGCGTGCAGCAAATGGAGTGGTATTGGTGACAACAAAAAAAGCGGAAGCCGGAAAATTTTCTGTTTCATATAACAACTCTTTCGGATTACAGCAAATCACTTATCTGCCAGATGCCGTATGGGATCCGATCCTTTATATGAAAGGTTTTGATAAAGCTTACGAGAACGAAGGAAGAGCACCTCTTTATGCAGATATCATAGAAGAATATAAAGAAGGAATGAAAGTAGATCCTTATACCTATCCGGCAACAGATTGGTTCGATCTTTACTTTCGTGATGCTTTTATGCAAGAACATAATATACGTATCTCCGGTGGAAATGACCATATACAAACTGGTTTATCTGTCGGATACTTAGACCAAGAAGGGGTTGTTAATTTTACAGACGCTAAAAAAGTTTCTATTAATTTCAATAGTACTATTAAATACGGTCAATTCAAAGCAGGAATCAATGTGTCGGCTAATTATAGAAATTACAATGAGCCGCATACTGGAATCTCCGATTACATGCAATTGGGAATGCGTGCTCTACCAGTAATGACTCCTTATCTGGCTGATGGCAGTTATGGCCGTAGTTGGGTGGTAACTCCCGGACAGAATACATTCAACAACTTGCTGTCTTGCAAGGATGGAGAGAATAATTACAAACAGACTCGTATTGTCGGCAGTGCATTCGCCGAATATATTTTCCCTTATGATATCAAATACAACATTACATTGGGAGTCAGAAAAGTAGATTTAACTAGAAGATACTTCCAACCAACAACCTACACTTACAATCCAAAGACATTGGAACCGCAAAAAATGATTGCAAATACAACAGCAATGAATGCAGCGAATGACGATATTAATCCATCAATAAGCCAGACCGTCAATTGGAATCGTAGTTTTAACGGTAAACATAACATTGCTGCCTTGTTGGGTATGAACTACGAAGAATTCAATGCGTGGTCATTCAGCGCAAAAGGACAAGACGGATATCTGGATAATGAACTGACAGAAGTAGGACTGGCTACAACATTTCTTAAGCCAAGCAGTTCAAGCAGTAAAGTTCGGTTACTTTCCTATTTCGGCAGAATAAATTATGATTACGCAGATCGCTATCTCTTTGAGGCAAATCTCCGCTACGATGGTTCTTCCCGTTTTGCAAAAGGACATCGTTGGGGACTTTTCCCATCATTCTCTGCCGGATGGCGTATCGATCAAGAAACTTTCATGGAAAATACTCAAAATTGGTTATCAAACTTGAAGTTGAGAGTATCATGGGGGCAATTAGGAAATCAATCTATTGGCTTATTCCAATACACTCCAGTTATGAGTTCTGGTGTAAATTATATATTTGGGAATACACCTGCAACGGGATATGCAATGACCCAAGCTGTCGACCCGGAAATTTCTTGGGAAACAACAACTATTACCAACTTAGCATTGGACTTCGGAATTTTCAATAACTCACTGAGCGGTTCAATTGAATTCTTCAAAAAAAGGACAAAAGACATTCTCCGTTCTGTCAACCAACCATCACAGGTAGGAAATCTAACTGGAGCCATGCGTAATATCGGCACAGTAGATAATACCGGTTTAGAAGCCAATTTAGCTTATCGCAATAATATAGGAGCCTTCAACTATCATGTATTTGGTAACGTGACTTATGTTAAAAACGAAGTAGTACACATTGGTGGTGACGATATGATTAATGGCAAAAGAATTACGAGAGAAGGATATCCAATTGACGCTTATTATCTTTATATCTGTGACGGGATTTTCCAATCAGAAGATGAAGTAAAACACCATGCTTACCAAAGTGCTAACACACATGCCGGTGACTTAATTTTCAGGGATGTATCTGGCCCTGAAGGAGTACCTGACGGACAAATTACAGAAGATGATCGTGTAGTAACAGGCAGTTCTGTACCAGATTTCACCTATTCGTTTGGCTTAAATCTAGATTATAAAGGAATAGGACTGAATGTATTTTTTCAAGGAGTATCAGGAATTAGCACTTACCCTACTCATAATTTGGTGTACCCCTATGCTAATGGAGCAGGTGTTACCTACGAATGGCTGAAAAGAGCATGGACACCAGAAAATACCGGTGGTGGATTCCCCCGTTTACTGACTACTAACAGTCAACATGATAATTATACAAAATCCAGCACATTTTGGTTAAGAGATGCCTCCTATTTACGTTTAAAAAACATTCAACTAAGTTATGATTTTCCCCAAAAATGGATCGCTCCATTAAAAATTGCATCGTTAAAAGTATTTGTGAATGCAGAAAATCTCTTGACATTCTCGGACTTTGACATATTTGATCCGGAAAGATCGTTAACCTCAGACTATATATGGTCATATCCTTCTGTAAAATCATTTACAGGTGGAATCAATGTTACATTCTAAATTATGCCAATTATGAAGAAAATATTAACTGGATTTGTTTTTTGTCTTTCTATAACAAGCTGTTCTCTAGACACGATTCCCACAAGCCAGTATGTAGAAGATAATTTTTGGAAAACCCCTGAACAAATTGAGGCAGGTTTGGTAGCCTGTTATAGTACGATGTATAATGTATATATGTACGGAAGTAATTTAATTTTTAGTGAAACCGGAACCCCTAACGCCTACAATTATAATGGAACTTATGGATGGCGAGTAATTGGCGATGGCTCAGTAAATTCTATAAATTCAGATATTGTCAATGGTAAATGGGGAGCTTGTTACCAAGGTATCGGACGTTGCAATACATTTATAGCCGGTGCTCCTTCTTTTGTTATTTCAGAAGAAGATAAAAAGGAGATGGTAGGAGAAGCAAAATTCCTGCGTGCGTTGTTTTATTTTGATCTTACTAACATGTATGGTGATGCTCCATTAATTTTAGATAAACCGGATGTAAATACACAGTCATTTCTGCCTAGAGATCCGAAAGCTAAAATTATAGCTCAGGTTATTCAAGATCTGAAAGATGCTTTTTCTGCATTGCCAGCAACTTCTTCCCAAACAGGAAGAGCCAATAAATGGGCCGCAAAAGCATTACTAGCACGTGTCTATCTATACAATGAGATGTGGAAGAGGCAGAAAAGCAGCTGAAGAAGTGATAAACTCCAAAAAGTATTCCCTCTTTTCAGACTACCGTAATCTCTTTTCAAGAGATCATGAAAACAATCAAGAAGTGATCTTTGATGTACAATACCTGTACCCAACTTTTGTTCATTCGGGTAACGGGTTGGATGTCGTACTTCGCCAATTCAACTCAATTGCTCCAACCTTAGATTTGGTAAAAGCTTACGATATGAAAGATGGTTCATCGTACACCGATGGAAAAGATTTATATATAGATAGAGATCCTCGTTTCTATGCAACTATCGTTCATCCCGGTGCCACTTATATGGGACAGATTGTAACAAACGATAAATTCATAAATACCGGTTATACGTTCAAGAAATATTCACGTTATGACACAGCTGCCGCCACCATAGACGATAAGAATGATATCAATATTATTCTTATGCGCTATGCTGATATACTTATGATATATGCGGAAGCACGAAATGAACGTTTAGATAAACCAGATCAACCTATATACGATGGCATAAACGAGGTACGTAATCGTCCTAGCGTAAAGATGCCTTTATTTGATAAAACAAAAGATAATTTTACAAAAGAGCAGATGCGTGAAAGAATACGTCATGAACGCCGCATCGAATTTGCAGGTGAAGGTTGGTATTACAATGATATACGCCGCTGGAAAATCGCAAAGGAACTAATGAACGGTAGTACCGTACAAAAGTATGATGGTTCCATTATTGAAAGACGTATATTTAACGATAAGAATTATTTATTTCCACTTCCACAGCAAGAAGTGAATGATAATCCGAATCTATTACCCAATAATCCCGGTTGGTAAAAATAAATTTCTTATTAAAATGAACAATAAGTATCCATTATTATATATGTTCTTTTTGCCTGTAATGTGTCCATCAGGAACAAAAGCTCAGAATCCGGATCAACGACCAAACATTATTTATATTTTGGCGGATGATATCGGTTATGGGGATCTAGGGTGCTATGGGCAGCAAAAGATAGAAACGCCGAATCTAGATCAGTTAGCTGCAAAAGGTATGCGGTTTACCCAACATTATTCCGGTTCTGCGGTTTCTTCTCCTTCTCGTTGTTCATTAATGACAGGATTACATACGGGACATGCCTATATCCGTGGAAATGACGAATTACCTGAACGAGGTGATATTGAGAATTATTTGGCTGTATTGGCAGATTCTACTTTAGAGGGGCAACGTCCGATGCCTGAAGGTACGATAACGGTGGCATCCTTATTAAAGCAAGCAGGTTATACAACCGGTTGCGTTGGTACATGGTGTTTAGGCTATCCAGGATCAAGTTCTACTCCCCGCAAAATGGGCTTCGATTTTTTCTATGGGTATCATTGTCAACGACAGGCACATGATTATTATCCACCTTTTCTGTGGCGAAACGAACATCGGGAATATCTGCCTAATCGCCTTCTTTCACCAAATCAGAAATTCGATGCAACAGCCGACCCTAATAAGAAAGAAAGTTATGAATTCCTTGTCTCCAAATCTTACGCACCGGAGTTAATGCTTCATGAGGTCCTTTCATTTGTAAAACGACACAAAGAACGTCCTTTCTTTCTATATTGGCCTACTCCCATTGCACATGTACCATTGCAAGCACCTCAACGCTGGATTGATTATTATGTAAAAAAATTCGGTGACGAGTCCCCTTATTTGGGTGACAAAGGATACTTCCCTTGTCGCTATCCAAAAGCTACATACGCTGCCATGGTTAGTTATATGGATGAGCAAGTCGGCTGTCTGGTTGAATTATTAAAAGAATGCGGGATTTATGAAAACACATTAATCCTATTCAGCAGTGATGACGGACCGACTCACAACGGAGGAGTGAATGCTCCTTGGTTTGATAGTGCAGGACCCTTCAAATCGGAAAAGGGCTGGGGAAAAGGCAGTTTACGTGAAGGTGGTATCCGAGTGCCAATGATTGTTCATTGGCACGATCAGATCACCGCCGGATCTGTCAGCGATCATATTTGCGCCTTTTGGGATGTGTTGCCTACATTAGGCGAAATTAGCGGCTATTCCTACAAAAAAACAGATGGCATCAGTTTTTTTCCTACTTTGAAAGGCAACCGTCAAGGAGTGCATGAATATCTTTATTGGGAGCTTCCGGAAGGGAAAGGTTCGAAAGCTATCCGCATGGGAAAATGGAAAGGATATCTTTCTAATATTAAAAACGGAAACCGTTGTGTCGAGTTGTATGATCTGGAAACAGATCCGCAAGAACAGTACAATCTTTCATCTATTTATCCGAATGTAGTGAAGGAAATAGAGAAAAAGATGAAAAAAGCTCATACGGAATCCCCTGTTACTAATTACAAATTATAAATTATCGAAAATATGAAAAAATGGAATTTATTACTTGTATTGGCTTTACTTTTTGTTGCATGTAAAGATGAATACGATGTCAATTTAGATGAGCTTTATGGCACTACCTCCGGCTCATCTTCTAAAGTAGATAAAGAAATCATTACATGTGGAGACTCAAAAGTCATGATTGTCAATATAGGCAAAGCCTCTATGACCACAGTACCATATGAGTGGGAATGGGATTCGAAAACAGCCGATGACCTTTCTGCAACATTGAAAGGACGTTTATTGGGAATGGATGAATGCAAAGTCGTAAATGAAGGAAACGACCAACTTGTCTTGCTAACATCTTCGGGAGGAGCAGCTCTTATTCTTTCTCGTAAAACCAAAAAATGTTTATTCACTGCTGTGGATGCTCCAGGAGCACACTCTATTGAATTGCTGCCCAACAATCGAGTCGTAGTGGCCCTCTCTGGTGACGCAGGCGGCTTTCAGGTATATGACAGGGACGCTTCTAACAAAGTTATCTTTAAAGAAGATCAAAAAGGCGGACATGGTGTCATTTGGATGGAAAATCAGCAACTTTTATATGCATTAGGATATGATAAATTACTCGCTTATGAACTAAAAGATTGGAATACATCAACGCCCTCATTTGTGAAGAAGCAAGAATGGAATCTACCTTTAGGTGGGACAGAGCAAATACCGGATGGACATGATTTAATTCGCATTTCAGATCATGAATTAGGATTCACAACAGCTTATAACGTATATGTACTCGATACAAATACAGGAACTATCTCTGAATTCGAACCTATGAAAGGTCGCAAATTTATCAAATCCTTCAATTACGATAAAGAAAGCGGATACTTAGTTTATACTTATGCAGATATTGAGTGGTGGACACATAATATTCACATCCAAAATCCCAACAAAACAATCACCATCAGTAATGTAAATCTTTATAAAGTGAGAACAGTACCTGAAAGGGAATAAATAAACAGAAAGAAGCGATTACAAATTTGTAAAAAATAGCTTTCTAAATAGTTCGTAAAATGGATATAAGAAAAAAAATATGAAAAAGATATATGCAATATTTATACTTTTTTTTGTCTTGTGCGCATGTGCTACCGGACAAAAAAAGAACGAAATTGTTGTCTGTGGTGACGACAAAGTATGGATTGTCAATGTAGATAACTCAGAGGGAAAAAATTTAGATATCGTATGGAAATGGAATGCACAAGAGTCTAATATCCCTGACGATTTCAAAAAATACTTTCAAGGAATGGATGAATGCAAAACTGCAAAAAATGGTGACTGGTTACTTACATCTTCTTCGGCTGGAGGAGCAGCAATTATTGAGCGTTCATCTGAAAAATGCTTGTTTTATGCAAGAGTTCCAGCCGCACATTCCATAGAGCTACTTCCTGATAATCGGGTAGTGGTAGCATTATCACATAATGAAGAAGGAGACTGTATACAATTATTTGACATCAACCACCCTAACCAAGTTCTTTTTCAGGATAGTATTTTTTGGGGGCATGGAGTAATCTGGATGGAAAACCGTCAATTGTTATACGCACTCGGCTTTAATGAATTAAAAGCTTATTCCCTAAAGAATTGGAAAAGTGAACAACCAACATTACAGATGGAAAAAGTATGGAAACTGCCAACAGACGACGGACACGATTTGATTCGCATTTCAGAAAATGAATTGGGATTTACAACATCGTCCGGAACTTATGTAATTGATTTGGACACGGAAAAAATTGTTTCATTTCAACCTTTAGAAGGGAAAAAATTCATCAAGTCATTTAATTATAACAAGGAAAATGGAATTTTGAGTTATACACAAGCCGAAATCGAATGGTGGACTCACAATATTTATCTGGAGAATCCAAAGAAAACGTTAACTATAGACAGCATCAATCTGTATAAGGTTCGTCCAGTTATCTATGAATAATCATAAAATTAAAAAAGTATTTATGCATATTATTAATAAAATATTAATATTGGGGAGTTGGCTGGTTGTTCTATTGTTAGTCCATACTTCATGCACAAACTCTGTTGACCATTCGGAAAGGACATTAAAATTACTTCCTGAACCTGCCCAGTTAACAGTAGGAAAAGAAGCATTCATTCTACAGGACGATATGATTATCAGCATCAATGCCCCCTCTTTAAAATCGGCAGCAGATTATTTAGTTACCATCTTGCAACGTGCCACTGGTTATAAGTTTGTTGTTACAGAAGAGGGAAGAGGGCATATTCAACTATGTATAGATGAAAAATTACCTCACAAAGAAGGCAATTACACATTAAAGGTTACCTCGAACCAAATACACATATCTTCGGCGAATTATGCCGGTGTAATAGCCGCTATATCAACAATCCGTCAAATGTTTCCTGTTGAAATAGAAGCATCAACCGTTGTTTGGGATACAGTTTGGTCAATACCAACTGTTTCTATCATAGATGAACCACGTTTTGCATGGAGAGGCATACTACTTGATGTAGCTCGCCATTTTTTCAGTAAAGAAGAAGTGAAAGAGTTGTTAGATGTTATGGCACTTTATAAGATGAATAAGTTTCATTGGCATCTGACTGATGATCAGGGGTGGCGCATTGAAATCAAGAAATATCCCCTACTGACAGAGAAAGGGGCATGGCGTACATTTAATGACCAAGATCGTATTTGCATGAGTCGTTCAAAAAGAGAACAAAATCCCTCTCTTGCCATTCCTTCTGATAAATTACGAATTATAGAAGGGGATACTCTATATGGGGGGTTCTATACACAGGAAGATATACGTGAAATTATAAGGTATGCAGCAGTACGTGGCATCGACGTAATTCCAGAGATAGACATGCCGGGACATATGCAAACAGCAGTTAGCCTTTATGCGAATGTATCTTGTTTTCCACAAAAAGAAGCACCGATGAATATTTCTTCTCCTGTTTGTCCGGGTAAAGAGAGTGCCTTAGAGTTTTGCAAGAACGTGTATGACGAGATTTTCCGACTATTCCCTTCTGAATATGTACACTTAGGAGCGGATGAAGTTTCAAAAAAGAATTGGGAAAAGTGTTCAGACTGTCAGAAACGTATGAAAGTAAACAACTTAAAGACAGAAGAAGAACTGCAATCATGGTTCATTCATCAAATGGAACAATATTTCAATGAAAATGGAAAACGTTTGATTGGCTGGGATGAAATATTGCAAGGTGGAGTGTCGCCTACGGCTACAGTGATGTGGTGGCAAAGCTATGAAAAAGAGGTTGTAAAAAAATCCATAGCCCAAGGTAATTCGGTCATTCTTTGCCCGAACTACGATTTCTATTTGGATTATTCCGAAATAGGACAGTCCACTCGTCTGATTTGTGAATCAGTATCTTTATTGGACTCATTGAACGAATCTCAATCCAAACAAATATTAGGAGTACAAGGAAACATTTGGGGTGAGTTCATTCCTTCCCGTGAACGAATGCATTATATGGCATTTCCTCGGTTACTCGCCATCGCAGAGACAGGTTGGTCACAAGCTGCAAATTACAATTGGAAAAGCTTCCAGAGACGCATGACCGGACAATTCAATCGTTTAGATGCATTGGGAATAGATTACCGCATGGCTGATTTGGAAGGATTTTGCAACACAAATACTTTTATCGGTGAAACTAAAGTAAATGTCATTTCCCCTGATCCAGACGTTGTTATCCATTATACTGACGATGGCACAGAGCCAACCGAAAAATCGGCAGTATACACCACTCCTATATCCATCCGCGATTCTGCAAGTTTTGCGTTCCGCGCATATCGCCCCAATGGAAAATCAAGTAAAGTTTTCCATGCTTCTTATAAAAAGCAGAATGGATATATTCCAGCGGTAGATATTAAAGCTCCGAAAAAAAAGGGATTAATGCTTACATGGTATGAAGGCGACATTCCTTCTTGCCAAGTAATAGAAAATTACCATTTAAAAGAAAAGAGAACCATCGACGATATATATATTCCTTCAGAAGTAGGCAACAGTAAAGTAGGTTTAATTTTTACCGGTTATTTTTACGTATCGGTTGACGGTATCTATTCATTCAGCCTTTCATCTGATGAAGGAAGTACATTAAAAGTAGATGAAGAAATGATTATAGACAACGGAGGCCGACATTTGAGGAATGAAGTTTCAAGTCAACGTGCATTGGCAAAAGGATGGCATCCGTTAGAAGTTCGTTACTTCGATTTCAATGGTGGATGTTTGTCGTTAAAGATGCATGATGCTTCAGGCAAACAAATAAAACCAATATACAACCATTAATTAACCAATGATAAATAATCATGAGAACACAACTGATAATTATATTGTCGCTGTTGAATGTATGTTTGGTGCCTGCCCAAGAGCGTGATACGCGTGTGCGTACCTACATTACTCCCACCCGGATTGTTTGGCAACAAGACAGTGATCACATCACTAATTGTAATTTTCTGTTAAACCAGGGAGATGGTCAGGCTTATTGGGGAGCGTATTACGATTACGAATCAATAGATACCGGTTTACAAGGCAAGAAAGAGAAAACGGTCAAAGCCGCCACATATTGCCGACTATCTTCTACCGATGGGGCTCGTCCAGCTATTCTGCTTGATTTCGGGAAAGAACTTCATGGCGGAGTACAATTAGTCACTGGTGCCTGGCCAAGCCATAAGCCGGTAAAAATCCGTCTTCGTTATGGCGAATCGGTCAGTGAAGCAATGTCCGACATAGACGGCAAAGGAGGAGCGACAAACGACCATGCTATTAGAGATCAAGAGCTTATCCTTCCATGGCTCGGAGTATATGAAACAGGAAACTCCGGTTTTCGTTTTGTGCGCATTGATCTATTGGATACAGACGCAATACTTGAGCTTAAGGAGGTCCGTGCAATCTCTATCATGCGCGATATTCCGTATCGCGGTTCTTTCCAATGTAATGATGAGAAACTTAACACAATATGGCGGACGGGAGCTTATACCGTTCACCTGAATATGCAGAATCATCTCTGGGATGGAATTAAACGAGACCGTTTGGTCTGGATAGGTGATTCCTATCCAGAGGTGATGACTGTAAACTCCGTGTTCGGTTACAATGAAGTGGTACCTAAAAGTTTGGATTTAATGCGTGATATCACGCCATTGCCACATTGGATGAATGCAGGATTCTCCTCTTATTCTATCTGGTGGCTGTTGTGTCATTATGAATGGTATCGCTATCATGGAAATAAAGCCTATCTGGAACAATCACGTGATTATATTACAGCTTTATTGAGACAATTAATGACTCAAATAGCCCCCGATGGGCAGGAATGTCTGGATGGCACTCGTTTTTTGGATTGGCCATCGAATAGCAACAAAGACGCAATTGCGGCAGGGCTCCAAGCCTTAATGGTTTGGGGAATGCGAGTCGGAGTTGAATTTGCAGAACTATTTGAAGACAGACAATTGTCTAATGACTGTAAAGCTGCCGAGAAGAAGTTGGTAAAAGCTGCATCCAAAGTTTATAAAAAGTTTTTAGCTTCCTGTCCGGCTCCCGATGCGCCCGGCTCCAAGCAAGTGACTGCATTAATGACGATTACAGGATTAATTGATGCCCCAAAAGCTGATAAAGAGTTCCTCTCAATAAATGGTGCACAGGGCTTCTCTACTTTTTATGGCTATTATATGTTGGAAGCAATGGCTATGGCCGGCAATTATCAAGGAGCATTAGACGTGATTCGTGAATATTGGGGAGCAATGATCGACTTGGGAGCCACTAGTTTTTGGGAAGATTTCGATATCAATTGGATTCCGAATGCAGCCCCCATCGACGAACTAGTACCGGAAGGGAAAAAAGATATTCATGGTGACTGTGGCGCTTATTGCTATGTAGGCTTCCGTCATAGTTTGTGTCACGGTTGGGCTTCAGGACCAACTTCTTGGTTGAGCCGTCACATTTTAGGTGTGGAAGTAATAGAACCAGGATGTCGTCAAGTACGTATAACTCCTCATTTAGGCGATTTACAGTGGGTGAAAGGTACATTTCCAACTCCTTATGGCGAACTACAAATTTACCATGAGAAGCAAGCAAATGGCAATGTAATATCAGAGGTGAAAGCCCCTAAGGGAGTATCAGTCATCAAATAGATAATGAGTTTTATAAAACAATTAGAAGGTAGTTTACACTGCCGTAATGTATAAATTAGAAGGAGTAAACAAATGAAAAAGAAATTATTAATGAATGTATGGATAATGCTTGCATTATTCACATGTGTAGGTATTTCTTCTTGTTCAGACAACGACGAAGACGGCACAAAAGGACATCAAGTATTACGTTTAGTTGATAAAAGTGGAAATCCAATTGGCGGTATCAGTGGTGGAGACTGTAATTTGACTGGTAGCGCTGAAAACCTGACGCTGAGAGTGATGTCCGATTTAGACTGGGAAATAACTATTTCCGAAGGCAACGAATGGTTTAAAGCCGACATCACAAAAGGAAGCGGTTCAAAAGAGATTTCATTTACAGTAGCCGAAAATGAAGGATTGGAAGAAAGAAAAGCTACAGTGATATTATCGACCACCCAGAATTCATCTGTTCAAGATTTCGTATTGAATTGTATTCAGCCAGGTGGACCAAGATTAATAGTGACTCCTGAGAATACTTCTGTCGAAAAAGAAGGGAAAGATGTCACCATTGCAATTAACACTAATTTACCTTCATTGAAATGTATCATACCTGAAAATGTTAAATGGATTACTCAAAAATCATTAACAAACAAACAGTTAATTCTTACAGTAGCAGCAAGTGATATCGCAAAAATACGTACTGCAACGGTGGAAATTACTTCTGAGTCGGCCGCTTATCCTACAACAAAAAGCATAGAAATCAGGCAAGCGGGTGCTGTGGATATGGCAGAGTTACTCGATGTTAAGTTCAATGCAGATGGTACTGCAGAAGATCTTTCTGCGATGAAAATGCCTATTAAAGCATTTGCCGGTTCTACTTTGAGCATGATTGAAAATGAAACTTTTGGTTATATTGCAAAATTCGACCCGGTAACAATAAATGCGAATAAAATTACCAGTGGTTTCTATATTGTTGATTTCACCCAAAACTTAATTTTCCAAAATGCAATTGCCGATGGATTCTCAATGGAATTATATGTAACTGCTAAAGATTACGGAGAAAGCGGTCCGATTCCGATGGGGTGTCATGGTGGTGGCGGTGTTGCCATTACTTGGCAAGATAAAGATAACTATTGGACTTTTGAACCCTATATAGGTAATTATTCAGCTTGTAATACGCCTCCACTGGGTGAAGTGCCAGAAGAAACATGGTACCATGTAGTGGGTGTCTGGGATGGTACAGGAAGTGCAGGTGCCATTAAATTGTATCTAGATGGAGAAATCAAGGCAGAAAGAGCCCCCTGCTAAGGGTAATTCATTCCAATTTCCAGGAAATAAATGGTTCGTAATTGGTGGAGACGCTGGTGCTGCAAATGAAGCAGACAGAGCCTATAAAGGTCAAATTGCCGTAGCTCGTATATATGACCGTGCTTTGACAGCCGAAGAGGTTAAACTATTATATGATACATTGGAAGAATAAAACACTCCGCAGATGAATCATTTTTCATAGGTAATCAGAATAAACAAGCTACAGAGATTACTTTCCAGCTTTTAATTCTTAAGTTGAAAAGTAATCTCTGTATTTTTTCTTATTGTAAAATAGGTCCAATATAGATTCATATAATTAACTATAAATGAAGAAAATAACCAAACTCATTTCAGTCATAGGTTTCATCCTTTGTCTGTCCGCCTGCCAAGAAATTCGGGAAGTCAGTTATGAGCAACTTCGCGGAGGGTTTACCAACCTCCCGGATTCCATTCAGACAAGTGTCTACTGGCACTGGATTTCTGGAAATATTTCCAAAGAGGGAGTCATCAAAGATCTGGAATCAATGAAACAGGCTGGCATCAACCGTGCATTTATAGCGAATATCGGACTAAGTGCAGCGGAAGCACCCACCGGAGATGTGCAGATTTTCTCCGACGAATGGTGGGAGATACTGCATGCCGCTTTAAAAAAGGCAACCGAGCTGAATATAGAAATCGGTATCTTCAACTCTCCGGGATGGAGTCAGGCAGGAGGTCCGTGGATCAAGCCGGAGCAGTCCATGCGGTATCTGGCATCTGTCGGCACGCAAGTCAAAGGCGGACAGGCAATAGAAGTTATGTTACCCAAAACCAATCCTAATTTTCAAGATGTAAAAGTACTGGCTTATCCGTCTGTGAAAAGCAAAGCTACGATCCTTAATCCGGCCAACTGCACTGTTAGCTCTTCCCCGCCATCACTGCTATCCATCATCTGATAGATGGAGAAACGGCGACAGAAATACGGTTTGGCAACCAATCCGAAGTCGTAATAGACTTTAAGAGCCACGATACAGTAGCATTGCGAAGCCTCCGCCTGCTTACCTCCGCCGCACCTATACGTTGCCAGGCGGTTCTGCAAATGAATGATAACGGTGAATACAAAGAAATCAAGCAGTTCAGTATAGAAAGATACAACGATAATCTGGCTGTAGGATTCGATCCTTATGCTCCTATTGCCATCTCTTTCCCCACAGCCAGCGGTAAAGACTTCCGGTTGTCACTCTCCGGTCTGAATCCCAATAGTGGCATCCGGGAAATAACATTGTCTTCTGCTCCGGTAGTAGAAAGTTATTCGGAGAAAACATTCGCCAAAATGTATCAGACTCCACTTCCTTACTGGAATGAATATCAATGGCCGGTGCAAGCAGTGGTGGACGACCCTGCATTGATCGTTCAGCCCGAACAAGTGAAAGACATCACCGCCTGTATGAAAGGAAACAAACTTTCCTGGGACGCTCCCGACGGAGAATGGGAAATTGTGCGAATGGGAATGGTACCCACTTATGTAGAAAACGGTCCTGCATTAAAAGACGGGATAGGTCTTGAAGTGGACAAAATGAGTAAGGAGCACCTCCGAAGCCATTTCGACGCCTTTATCGGCGAGATTTACAAGAGAATCCCTGAAGCCGACCGTAAGACTTGGAAAGTAGTTGTAGCGGACAGTTATGAAAAGGGAGGTCAAAACTTCACGGACGATTTCCTTGAATCATTTGAGAAGAAGTACGGTTATAGCGCACTACCTTTTCTCCCTGTCTACAATGGAGTGGTTGTGGAAAGCGAAGATGCCTCCGACCGCTTTTTGTGGGATATGAGAAAGATGGTGGCCGAACGGTTATCATACGATCATATTGGTGAACTAACCCGTCTAAGCCACCAATACGGAATGACTACCTGGTTGGAAAACTACGGTCACTGGGGATTCTCCGGAGAGTTTTTGCAATACGGCGGGCAAGCAGATGAAGTGGCAGGAGAATTCTGGAGCGAGGGAGAACTAGGCAATATAGAAAACAGGGCTGCTTCTTCGTGTGGTCATATCTACGGTAAACAAAAAATCTCTTCCGAGTCTTTCACCTGTGGCGGTATGGCTTACAGCCGTTATCCGGCTACCATGAAACAACGTGGTGACCTTTTCTTCTCCGAAGGAATCAACAACACACTGCTGCACGTCTATATTTCACAGAAAGCGGAAGGCAAACTGCCCGGACTGAATGCACCTTACAGCAACGAATTTAACCGTTTCAACACTTGGTATTCCCAGTTGGACCTATTCACCGACTACCTGAAACGTTGTAACTTCATGCTCCAACAGGGACTCAACGTAGCTGATATTTGCTATTTCATAGGAGAAGATACTCCCAAAATGACCGGTGTCACGAATCCTCCCTTGCCGAAAGGATACCAGTTCGATTACATCAATGCAGAAGTGATACTCCGCGATATGACTGTCAAAGACGGTCTATTGACTCTACCCCACGGCACAAGTTACCGAATCATGGTATTACCGGAATTGGAAACAATGCGTCCCGAACTATTAACCAAAATCACTCAACTTGTGAAAGACGGAGGTGTCATTCTCGGTCCGAAGCCTAACCGTTCGCCAAGCTTGCAAGACTTCCCCGAAGCAGATAAGAAAGTTCAGGAAATGGCAAATGCCTTGTGGGGAAATGTAGACGGTATCAAGGTGAAAAGCGGCAATTATGGCAATGGCATGATATTAAGCGGTATGAATATGCACGAAGCATTAGAATTAGTGCATTGCATTCCCGACTGTGCATTGACTAAAGACATTCCTGTAGTATACGGTCATCGCAGCATCGGTGATATGGATGTTTACTTCCTGTCCAACCAATCTTCAGAAAAAGTCGTATTCTCACCGGAATTTCGTGTAACCAATAAGCAACCTGAACTTTGGGAACCGACAACTGGTGCTATCCGCCTTTTAAAGAAGTACGAACGCAACGCAAATGCGACAGTAATTCCTCTCGAACTGGAACCTTTGGAGAGTATCTTCGTCGTATTTGCCAAAGAAGTTTCCTCATCTTCGTTAGTCAACGATACGGACACCAATTACCCGGAACCACAGACAATCGCCACACTGGCCGGTCCGTGGACAGTCTCTTTCGATAAGAGTCAAAAAGGTCCTCAAGCCCCGGTTGTCTTCCAAAGCCTGTACGACTGGAGTACAAGTAAAGAAGACGCCATCAGGTATTATTCAGGAACAGCCGTCTATCGGACTGAATTTACGCTAAAAGATATAGTACCCAACAGTCCATTATTTATCAACCTCAATGAGGTAGCCGTTATGGCAAAAGTGAAAGTCAATGGACAATACATCGGTGGTGTATGGACGCCCCCTTACCGACTCAATATTTCGGAAGCCATCAAGCAGGGAACAAACAAAGTAGAAATTGAAGTGGTAAATACATGGGTGAACCGACTCATCGGAGATAGCAAATTACCTGTTGAAGAACGTCCGACCTGGACTCCTAACAATCCCTGAATTCATCATCTCCTTTACAGAAGTCCGGACTGATAGAACCTGTCGTTATTGAAAGCATCACTTATTAAAACAGGGAATTCTTAAGGTATTAAACCATGTCAGCGATTATGACATTCAGCAACTGAATATGCTTTGGTCGGTACGTATGTTGAGCTTAGGCGTTGCATTGCTGTGCGGGTGGGGACTTTCAGTAATTTGGAAGTATCCACTATAATAAGTAAAATCGCTTATAAACATAAATTATAAGCGATTTTACTTATTATAAAGAAAATAAATGAACACTTAATCAATTTATATGAAATCCCAGTTCGGGACGTTCCTTTAAATATGTTATTAAATCCCGGCCTACTGAAAGTCTAACCGGACGGGAAATCAAATCAACCGACATATGAGTTACATCAGCATCATCTGTCACCTTGAAGTATAGTTCCGTATTTCCCGGATGTTCCTTCGTCAGAGTAGCAAGTTCAGTGACCAAAGCCGAATTCAAGACAGACAGGGGAATGACGATTGTGATCTTCTGCACCAGTTCTTCTTTCACGTCGGGAAGAAGTTCCATAGAGGTGATTTTCACTTCCTCCCATCGTTATTTCACGTCCGGCAAGTGCAGCTTTGTCTTCCAGTCTGCCATACGTGTATTGCAAACATGTTGCAACACAACCGAAAATTCATCCAGCGGATGAGCGGAAAGATAGATACCCACTAGATCACGCTCCCTGTTCAGACGATCCAGATCACTCCAGCGTTCTGCTTCTTGAGGAATTTCAGGAGTAGCTAACATCAATTACGTTTTCACCTCCGAACAAGGAATTGGCGGCAGCTGCCTGTCTGCCTGATAACGGTTACCATATCGTACCAATGTTTCCAGGAAAACTTCATTCTTAGAGTTCACGGCAAAATATTGCTCGCGTTTCAATTCCGGGAACTGTCGAATCCTCCTGCCAATGCCAGGCATTCCAGATTCTTCTTATTACAAGCTGTCAGGTTGACGCGTTGCACAAAGTCGAATATACCAAGGAAAGGACCATTCTTCTCACGTTCTTCCATGATATTCAGCACGGCACCTTCGCCTACACCTTTCACTGCCCCAAGACCAAAACGGATATTACCGTCCGGATTAACCGTGAACTTCAGATTACTCTCATTCACATCCGGACCAAATGTTTGGATACCCATAGCCTTACATTCGTCCATCAACCTTAGTGATATCCGTAATGTTCGACAAACTTCGACTCATGACGGCTGCCATATACTCGGAGGGTAGTTAGCTTTCAGATAGGCCGTCTGATAAGCCACCCATGAATAGCAAGTAGCATGTGATTTGTTAAAAGCATAGGATGCAAACTTTTCCCAGTCTCCCCAAATCTTTTCAAGCACTTTCGGATCATGTCCATTCTTACGTCCGCCTTCAACAAACTTAGGTTTCATGTGATCCAGTTTGTCACGTAGCTTCTTACCCATCGCTTTACGCAAGGCATCGGACTCACCACGGGTGAAGTCAGCCAACAGACGGGACAAAAGCATCACCTGTTCCTGATATACCGTAATACCATACGTATCCTTCAGGTATTTCTCCATTACAGGAATATCGTACTCAATCGGTTTCCGCCCATGCTTACGATCAATAAAATCCGGGATGTAATCCATAGGTCCCGGACGATAGAGAGCATTCATTGCAATCAAGTCTTCAAAAGTAGAAGGTTGCAACTCGCGCAGATACTTCTGCATACCGGCAGACTCAAACTGGAATGTACCAATCGTACGCCCATCACTATATAGTTTATAAGTAGCAGGATCGTAAATATCTATCGCATCGACATCTCAACTTCAACTTACGATTAAACGGATATTTTCAACGGCTTCCTTGATGATAGACAATGTTTTCAATCCCAGAAAGTCCATCTTGATCAAGCCTGTATCTTCAATTACCGAACCTTCATATTGAGTGACGAGCATCTTTTCACCCGTTTCTTTATCATCAGCCGTACTAACAGGCACCCAGTCGGTAATGTCGTCACGACAAATAATCGTACCACAAGCATGTACACCCGTGCCGCGAACGTTTCCTTCGAACATCTTAGCATATTTCAGCGTATCACGTAATAAAGGATCAGAAGAGGCCTCAGCTGCTTGCAATTCAGGAACATAATCAATAGCATTCCGCAGGTTCAGCTTTTTTTAGGGTTCTTATCCGGAACCAAATTGGGCCAAACGGTCAGATTCCGACAGAGGAAGTTTCTGCACACGGGCCACGTCCTTGATAGCAAGTTTGGTAGCCATCGTACCATATGTGATAATATGCGCCACCTTCTCCTGACCGTACTTTTGCGTTACCCAGCGAAGCACTTCGCCACGTCCGTCATCATCAAAGTCGATATCGATATCGGGCAATGAGATACGGTCGGGATTCAAGAAACGCTCAAACAGCAAGTCATATTTAATGGGGTCGATTTTTGTGATCTGCAGGCAGTACGCTACTGCCGAACCGGCTGCCGACCCACGTCCCGGACCTACCGAGACACCCAGCTCTTTGCGAGCGGCGTTGATAAAGTCCTGCACAATCAAGAAGTATCCGGGGAAACCCATCGTCTTCATGATGTACAATTCGAAGTTCATACGCTCTTTCACTTCCTCCGTCAACGGTTCACCATATATTCTTTTTGCTCCGTCGAAAGCCAGTTTAGCCAGATAATCTCCTTCAAGTTTTATACGATAAAGTTTATCATAACCACCCAAGCGTTTAATTTTTGCTTTCGCATCCTCTTCACTTAATACTACATTACCATTTTCATCCTGAGTGAACTCGTCAAACAAGTCTTTCTCAGTATATTTTTGCCGATACCCCTCCTCTGTTCCGAAATCTTCAGGAATAGCAAAAGTAGGCATGATAGGCGCATGATCGATAGAATAGTATTCTACCTTATCGAGAAGCTCCAATGTATTGCTCAACGCTTCCGGCACATCGGCAAAGAGCTCGTTCATCTCTTCTCGTGTCTTCATCCATTCCTGCTTGGTATAGAGCATACGGGTAGGATCATCCAGATCCTTACCGGTACTCAAACAGATCAAACGGTCGTGCGCTTCCGCATTCTCTTCATCTACAAAGTGAACATCATTCGTACAAATCAACTTGACATTGAACTTCTTAGCATATTCTATCAAATGTTTGTTCACATTCACCTGCAACGGATAACACTCATGATTGGCACGGGGAACAGTCGCTTTATGGCGTTGTAACTCCAGATAGTAGTCATCGCCAAACAAATTCTTATACCATTGTATTGCTTCCTCCGCTTCGGCAAATTGCCCGGCAGTAATCCGCTTCGGCATCTCGCCACCGAGACAAGCGGAACAAATAATTAATCCTTCGTGATATTTTTCGAGTTCGTTGCGGTCTGTACGCGGACGCATATAATATCCGCGCGTCCATGCGTGCGATACTAACTTTATAAGGTTGTGATAGCCAGTCTCATTCTTGGCTAATACAATCAAGTGATAACCACTCTGGTCGGGCTTGCCTTCTTTCAGATCCATGGTGCGGCGGGCAACATACATTTCACAACCGATGATCGGTTTGAATAGTTTGTTTTCCGCTTCCACGATCTTAGCTTTGCAAGCAGCAATCTCCGCCTCTTTATCCTCACACTCTATCGTGCCGGCTTCAATTCCTGCAATTCGCTTCTTCAGGTCCTTGATTTCACCTTTCGGACCACTATTCTTCTTATTGACGTAGTTCGTAAATTCCTTAATACCGAACATATTTCCATGATCGGTCACGGCTATACCCTTCATTCCATTCTGCATTGCTTTATCAACCAGACGAGCTACGCTAGCCTGACCGTCCAAAAGGGAATATTGCGTATGGACGTGTAAATGAACGAAATCCTGCATAATGATAAGTCTTTATTTGAAGGCATAAAATTACTACCTCCCGCGTTATAAACAAAAATAATCCTCAAAAAGTTATCAACATTCACATTTCTATGCTGAATTACTTGCTGATTTTTTAAATTAAGTATATTTTTGCAGACAATATCATTAAACAGCATTCATGGGTCGACTAAAGAAATTGAAAAAAGATACGTATTCACCGCGAAGGAACACATATATTATGGGGTAGCTTCTTGCTATTGCTATTGATTAATGCCGCTCTTTATTGGGGGATCGATTGCAAAATACCTTTTTATGTGGTAGCAGTGGCGAGCATCGTTGTCTATCTGCTAATGGTGAACTTCTTCGCTGTCCGATCCGTCTTTTCGGACAAGATACGGAAAAGATTGTCGTAGCCCCCGCCGACGGAAAGATTGTCGTCATTGAGGAAGTCGATGAAAACGAATATTTCCACGACCGCCGGTTAATGATTTCTATCTTTATGAGCATCGTTAATGTGCACGCCAACTGGTATCCGGTGGACGGAACCATGAAGAAGGTAGCACACCACAACGGTAAGTTCATGAAAGCCTGGTTGCCGAAAGCCAGTACGGACAACGAACGTTCGACAGTCGTTATTGAAACTCCGGAAGGAGTAGAAGTACTTACCCGCCAGATAGCCGGGGCTGTGGCACGCCGCATCGTCACCTATGCTGAAGTAGGCGAAGAATGTTATATCGATGAGCACATGGGCTTCATCAAATTCGGTTCCCGTGTAGATGTGTATTTACCCCTTGGTACAGAAGTATGTGTCAGTATGGGACAGTTAACGACCGGTAACCAGACGGTTATCGCCAAACTTAAATAATTCGGTCGCAATGACAAACGTTATTAAAAATAATATTCCCAATACAGTAACCTGCCTGAACCTTTTCTCCGGTTGTATCGCCTGCGTTATGGCTTTTGAAGCCAAATATGAGCTGGCATTACTTTTCATCGTTTTAAGCTCTATCTTCGATTTCTTCGACGGATTGTTGGCTCGTATGCTCAATGCACATTCCATTATCGGAAAAGACTTGGACTCATTGGCAGATGACGTCAGTTTCGGTGTCGCTCCTTCATTGATTGTCTTCTCTCTGTTCAAAGAGATGTACTATCCGGCAACCATGGAGTTTATTGCTCCTTACCTACCCTATTTAGCATTCTTGATTTCTGTTTTTTCAGCATTGCGCCTGGCTAAATTCAATAATGACACGCGACAGACCAGTTCTTTTGTGGGACTTCCGGTTCCCGCCAACGCTCTGTTCTGGGGTTCTTTAGTGGCGGGCGCGCATGACTTGCTGGTCTCCGACAACCTGTCATCCTGTCTACCTTTTTATATTAGTATGTCTGTTTTCGTGGCTGTTGGTATCCGAGATACCGATGTTTTCCCTGAAATTCAAGAATCTCTCATGGAAGGACAACAAAATAAGTTTTATATTCCTGATTATCTGCATTCCCTTCCTTGTATTTCTGGAAATTGCCAGCTTTGCAGCCATCATTGTATGGTATATTTTACTTTCACTTTTTACAAGAAAAAGAAATAAACAATCTCTTGGCACGTTTGTTGTACTATGAGTTTTATCAAAGTTACAACTAAAAAATCATAGCCCGATGCATATACTTTTATTTATACTCTTTTTTATTATTGCCATTTTCGTATTTGGCCTTTCTATTATCGGCTTCATACTAAGAACGATTTTCGGATTAGGACGTGGTTCTTCTTCATCACGCCCGAAACAAACGGAATCGGGACGTACAAGCCAACAGGACTATAGCCAAAGAGATCGCCGTTCAAATGATGATGAAGAGGAAATATATTCCGAGAATGTTCCGGAGAAAAGACATAAAAAAATATTCACCCAGGATGATGGTGAATATGTAGATTTCGAGGAAATCAAATAAAACAGGATACTGCTTTTATTTTCGTTTCGCAGCAAAGAACTCTTTCATTAATGTAGCGCATTCGTCAGCCATTACCCCTTTTACAACCACCGTTTTAGGATGTAGAGCCGAACCGGCATATTTCTGATAGCCGCGTTTTTCATCTTCAGCGCCAAATACTAGTTTACCAGTCTGTGCCCAAGCAATAGCACCGGCACACATCACGCAAGGTTCAACAGTAACATAGAGGGTACATTCGTTCAAGTACTTGCCACCAAGCACATTGGCAGCAGCAGTGATAGCCTGCATTTCGGCATGAGCCGTCACATCATTCAACGTTTCTGTGAGATTATGAGCACGTGCAATAATTCGCTCCTTACAAACCACGACAGCTCCAACGGGAACTTCTCCCCCGCTCGGCAGCCTTTCCTGCCTCTATCAAGGCTTGTTTCATGAAGTAAATATCGTCCAGCATTCCACCCTTTAATTTTGAATCTATTATTTTTATTATCCCCCTATCGTCTCATATCATGTTCTCCGAAAAGGGTCGGATAATCTTCTTCCATATTCTTGTGAATAAACATGAGAATCGTCTCGCGAAGCCAACGTGACTTGTTCGTTATCTTATACTTCTCAAGATAACGATCTACAATCAGCTGTTCGTCGTCGCTCAACAAAATGCTCATCCGCCGTTCCCGTTTGGTGCATTCGACGTGCATTTTCAGGCACTTCTTACTCCTTTTTCTCATATCTTCTGCAAAATTACTTTTACTTCTGTAAAAACAAAGAATAAAAGCAGTAAATTTGCAAAAAAAGATGGCCAAACATAATGATTTAGGGAAAGCCGGAGAAAATGCCGCCGTAGCTTATCTTGAACAGAAGGGGTATCTCATCCGCCACCGGAACTGGCGTAAAGGACATTTCGAACTGGACATTGTAGCAGCAAAAGATAATGAACTGATTGTAGTAGAAGTGAAAACTCGCAGTAATACCCTATTTGCAGAGCCGGAAGATGCTGTTGATTTACCTAAAATAAGACGTACGGTACGCGCAGCGGATACCTATATCAGATTGTTTCAGATTGACTCTCCTGTACGCTTTGATATCATTACTGTAGTAGGCAACGACGGGCATTTCAAGGTTGAACACATAGAGGAAGCGTTTTATCCTCCTTTATATTAAAGAATGCTTTGGCTTTACATATTCATCATTATAAGAGCCGTGAAATGCGTGCAATCTGCGCTTAAAATTATGATATAACCAATTATGAAAACATACTATAATTATTAATTCATTATGAACGTAGAAACTGTCAGAGAATACTGCCTCAGCAAGAAAGGAGCAACTGAATCTTTCCCTTTCGATGATGTGTCACTTGTCATAAAAGTGATGAATAAGATGTTTGCCCTTATTGATCTGGAAGAAGCTAATCACATCGCACTAAAATGTGATCCGGAAAAAGCGATTGAACTGCGCGAACATTATGCCGGCATCGAAGGAGCTTATCATTTCAACAAGAAATACTGGAACAGCGTCCGCTTCGACAGTGATGCAGATGATAAATTGATGAAAGAGCTTATTGACCACTCTTATGATGAGGTAATCAAGAAATTTACTAAAAAGCTACGTACAGAATATGATGCGCTCCCCTAAACGATTTCCGGTCCCATTGGTTCATATCAATGAAACGAACTCTACCAACAATTATTTGCAATCTCTCTGTTCTGAACAGAAAGTGGAGGAACTAACTGTCATTGTCGCCGATTTTCAAACTTCCGGTCGGGGACAGCGTGGAAATTCGTGGGAATCAGATCCTGGCAAGAATCTTCTTTTCAGCACCGTTATCTTCCCCGAGTTTTTGGAAGCACGACGTCAGTTTCTTATTTCACAGATTATATCTTTAGCTATTAAAGAAGAATTGGATACTTATACCTCCGATATTTCTATCAAATGGCCGAATGATATTTATTGGAAAGAAAAGAAAATATGTGGGATGTTGATAGAAAACGATCTGATGGGGCGGAACATCAATCAAAGTATTGCAGGCATCGGAATTAATATTAATCAGGAGATATTTCACAGTTCTGCTCCTAACCCCGTTTCACTACTACAAATCACAGGAGAAGAGCATGATCTATTCAAAATACTGAAAAATATCATGCTGCGTATCCAATCTTATTATAGCTTGCTCAAAAAAGGTGATACAACATCAATAGCCTGTCAATATGGAGAATCTCTTTTCAGAAGGGAAGGAATGCATCAATATAAAGATGCTAATGGAGAATTTCTTGCACGAATCGTTTGTGTAGAACCTGAAGGAAGATTAATATTAGAAGATGAGAAGCTGACTAAAAGAGGGTACATGTTTAAGGAAGTAGAATATTTACTGAAATAAGCTATTCTATTTCAGATCAAAACATTATCTTTGAAACATGCGTTTTTATATAAAACTCTTTCATTTATGAAAACAAAATTAATTTTCCTCCTTCCATTGTTATGGATATTAATAGGATGCGATGATTCAGATTCTGCAACATTGAATATATCAGAATCGAAGTTTGATAACATCAGCGCAAGCGGTGAATCATTAACGATAGATATTACTTGTAGTTCCTCATGGACTGTTACAAGTAATAAACAATGGTGCATTCCCAATACACAAAAAGGAGAAAACGATGGAAAGTTAATCTTATCTATTAATGCAAATCTGGAATCCAATTCCAGAACAGCAACTGTCACTATCATAAGTCATAAGGTTAGCAAAACTGTTCAAATCATTCAAAATGGCTCTACCAATACGGCTGAAGAATACCATTATGAACTCCCTGTAATCTTTCATGTATTGTATGAAGATGAGAATTCTCTACAAAAAGTAAATTCAAGCCGTTTATCCCATATACTAGACAAAGTGAACAGTCTGTATAAAAGCAAGAATAACAGTGTAGACATGAATCTTACTTTTACATTGGCAACAACAGATAAAAATGGAGAAACATTACCCAATCCTGGCGTAGAATATATCCAATGGTCAGAGTCATACCCTATCGATTGTGAAGCTTTTATGAAGGATAATTCGGGAAAATATGTAAAATACTTATGGGATCCGAACTCATATATCAACATTATGGTTTATAATTTTACAACTGAACCGAATTCAAATTCAGTAACATTAGGTATCTCTCATATTCCTTTTTCTACTACAGGCAAGCATTATTTAGAAGGGCTTGGTGAAACAGACTACTCTCATCTAACATTAGCAAATTTACAATTCCCACTATGTGTCTCCATTAATAGCCTATATATTAATGAAGAGTCTACTCCAACAGAATATAGTACAGCAGACATTGTTGTCACGCTAGCTCATGAATTAGGACATTACCTGGGACTACATCATGTCTTTGCCGAAACCGATAATGGCACGTGTGAAGATACGGATTATTGCAAAGATACCAAAAGCTATAATAAACAAGAGTATGATAGCAATTGTGATTACATATATGAGAATGAGAGAGAAAAATACACATTTAAAAATTTGGTAAAACGAACAGGATGTGATGGTATAGAGTTTATCTCTTATAATATCATGGATTATGCTATTAGTTATTCAAACCAATTCACTCAAAATCAACGTGAACGTATCAGACATGTCTTATCCTATAGTCCTCTGATACCCGGACCGAAGAAAGGAGACATTGATACCCGAGCGCTTAATGAAGGACCTTTGGATTTACCAATACGCACTATAAAATAACAAATTGAATATAATTGAAAAGAGGTGAACCGCTTAGCGATTCACCTCTTTTTCTATCCTCAATATCTTATCCAATGTCTTTTGAGCTTCTGTTGATGGGAAACGCAGAATCACTTTCTGCAAAGAGTTACGCGCTTTCTCATACCGGGTAGTAAATAACTTCGATAATCCATCCCGGTAGCGGGCATACTGCATTTTAGTGGGAGAAGAAAGTTTTTTATAATCCGTCTCTAACTTTTTTTTCTCCTGTTCTGCTGTCAAATAATAATAGTTTCCTAAAAAGATATTAGCCGCCAGATTATCCGCCTCAAGTTGCAATATTTTTTCGTACATACGCAAAGCATCTTTCTCCTGCCCGCGACATACCTGCATTTCTGCGCAAGCTTCCAAACAATCTACATTATTAGGAGCCTTTTGCAGTAATTCCTTGTAAAATAAATAGGCTTTGTCGTAATTCCGATTCTTTTTATAGGCAAGCGCTAATTCTGTAGCCAGTTTGGAGCTAATTTCACTGTTCTTGTCTACATTCGTCCAATAATACATTTCCGTACGATCTATATTCAAGCTAATAGTTTGCCGGAAATAGCTCATAGCCTGCCCTTGCTGCCCGGCTTCAATAGCGGCAGACACTTTCTGCAACATCTCATCAACCGACTGTGCATTCAGCATCAGCGGCAATGAAAACAGAGACAAAAAAAATATAGTTAAGGTTCTCATAATCCGTTACATTGCTATTTAGTTCGTGACACACAAAGATACAACAAAAAAATAAAAAACGTACCTTTGTTCACGAAAAGAACAATCATTTAGATAAAAGTGTTTTTATACAATGACAGATAAAAAAAAATCCTCCGTAAACAGACGAATATTACAGATAGCCATCCCATCGATTATATCGAATATTACCGTTCCGCTACTGGGACTTATCGATGTCACGATTGTAGGACATCTCGGTTCTCCGGCGTACATTGGAGCCATTGCAGTAGGGGGAATGTTATTCAATATTATCTACTGGATTTTTGGATTCCTACGCATGGGAACAAGCGGAATGACTTCACAAGCGTACGGTCAGCATGATTTAAACGAAATCACCCGGTTACTACTACGTTCTGTTGGAGTAGGATTATTTATAGCACTTTGCCTGTTGATACTCCAATACCCTATCTTGAAACTGGCATTTACACTGATACAAACCACACCGGAGGTCAAGCAACTGGCAACAGCCTATTTTTATATTTGTATCTGGGGAGCCCCAGCCACATTAGGGCTTTATGGATTCGCCGGCTGGTTTATCGGGATGCAGAATTCACGTTTTCCCATGTATATCGCTATTACTCAAAATATTGTCAACATTGTAGCCAGTCTATGTTTTGTCTACTTATTGGACATGAAAGTGGCAGGAGTGGCAACAGGGACTTTAATTGCCCAATATGCAGGTTTCTTTATGGCTATTCTGCTATACATGCGTTACTATAGTGCGCTTAAAAAACGAATCGTATGGAAAGAAATCATACAGAAACAAGCCATGTACCGTTTCTTTCAAGTCAACCGGGACATATTCTTCCGTACCCTCTGCCTTGTTATAGTCACTATGTTTTTTACTTCTGCAGGGGCCGCCCAAGGAGAAATCGTATTAGCCGTGAACACCTTGCTCATGCAATTATTTACTTTGTTTTCGTACATTATGGACGGATTTGCTTATGCCGGTGAAGCACTGACCGGCCGTTACATTGGTGCCAAAAACCAAACAGGCTTACGTAACACAATACATCACCTTTTCTATTGGGGATTCGGTCTTTCACTGGTATTCACGATTCTCTATGCAGCTGGCGGAAAAGAATTCCTAGGATTACTAACCAATGACACTTCAGTAATAAACGCTTCAGACACCTACTTTTACTGGGCACTCATTATTCCGTTAGCCGGTTTCTCCGCTTTCTTATGGGATGGCGTTTTTATCGGTGCCACTGCCACCCGGCAGATGCTTTACTCCATGTTAGTTGCCTCTGCCAGCTTCTTTGGAGTCTACTACGCTTTCCATGACCTTTTAGGAAATCATGCTTTGTGGCTCGCTTTCCTCATTTATCTTTCATTGCGAGGAATTGTACAAACCTTTATGGGAAGACAAATAGTGAAAAAAGTAATCGTATCCCGGTGAGGCTATCCGATAAATTATCTCTATATTTGCGGCAAATAATAAAATAGCAAAAGGTATGGCAAAGTATAAAAGAGTCTTGCTGAAATTAAGCGGAGAAAGCCTTATGGGCGAAAAGCAATATGGCATTGATGAAAAAAGACTGGCAGAATATGCTGAACAAATCAAAGAAATCCACCAGCAAGGGGTACAGATTGGTATCGTTATCGGAGGAGGCAATATATTTCGCGGACTAAGCGGAGCCAATAAAGGTTTCGACCGCGTGAAAGGAGACCAAATGGGAATGTTGGCTACTGTAATCAACAGTCTCGCTCTAAGTTCTGCTCTTGTGGCTACCGGTGTAAAGGCACGTGTGTTGACAGCAGTCCGGATGGAACCTATCGGTGAATTCTACAGTAAATGGAAAGCTATCGAATGTATGGAGAACGGCGAAGTGGTCATTATGTCCGCTGGAACGGGAAATCCTTTCTTTACTACTGACACCGGTTCTTCACTTAGAGGCATAGAAATCGAAGCAGACGTGATGCTGAAAGGTACTCGTGTAGATGGCATTTACACGGCTGATCCCGAAAAAGATCCTACCGCTACCAAATTCGACGATATTACATACGATGAAGTACTGAAACGTGGTTTGAAAGTCATGGATTTGACAGCGACTTGTATGTGTAAAGAAAACAATCTGCCAATCGTCGTATTTGATATGGACACAGTAGGCAACTTAAAGAAGGTTATCAGTGGAGAAGAGATAGGTACGTTAGTACATAACTAATTTTTCACTACCGATATTCATTTGTCTATCAGATGATACTCTACTCTGATAAGACATTGATTATTCATTTAGAAATAAGAAGTGCGAATTTTGCAGTATAGCTTTAACCAAAACTAATCCTGTAAAATTCGCACTTTGTTTTTCCTCTCAAATATTATATAGAAACAAACAACACCTATTTATCAAAATACTGAATCAAATCATACGCATTAAAATTCAATTCGCGGGCAAAGAAAGATAGATAAGGAAAGAGTTGATAAGAATTATCATAAAGACCTTTATTAGCAGGTTTCGACGAATTGTCCGTACCATCATCATCCTGGTATTTGAACCAATGCCAGCCAACACAATTCTTAGCTTCAAGCAATCCTAATGTAAAATGCTGATAAGCATAAGCTCTCTCGTTTTGTGTAGGGACAGAATATCCGGCTCCCGACTGGTTATTCAGATCAGAGTCCTCCACCCCTTTCGTATAAAACTCACTTACAAGAAACGGTTTGTCCGCCCAATTAGCCCAATCAGCAATCGCTGTTGTCAGTTCAGGACTCCAACGACTATAATAATTGATAGAAATAACATCACAATATTTTCCGGCAGCTCTCACTACTCCTTCCATGTATTTAGGAGTTCCATGTAATCTAGTTCCCAGATAAAGCAACTTATCATCTACTTTCTTCACTGCCTCTTTCACTGCTTTATAATATTTCTCTGCTACAATCCCGGCAAACTCATTATTCAAGTCATCCGTCACACTTTGCGTACCTTTAGAATCCATAAAAGCTTTCGCCGCAACATAAGCCGGATCACTTGAGTTACTGATAGCCAGAAAACGATCCAAAATCCGGGAACTGTTTGAAGAGAAGTTTATCTCATTATCTGAAAAGAAACCTAACACATTAGGATCCCGCAAATAATCTGCGAAAGCACTACCTGCCAAATATGATTCACACCATTCAGCCCATCCATTATAAAACACAAGACCTGCCGCGTTATCATCGCTTCCTCCGGGATAATTATAAGACTTCGCACTCTTGAACTGGCTTAAAAAAGCAAATGAAGGCGCCAAAGTTAACGGACTGCTCGGATTGGAAACATTATGAGTCTGAATCAGTGAATAAGTTCCTGTGCAGAAAGCACCTGTACCGTGAAAGCCGATCTCACTCAATTCACGTTGAGTAGTAGATAACCATTTCTCATCAGCTCCAAACCTGCTATTCCAGGCCGTTTTATTACGACTAGAAGTTCCCTTACGCAAAGAAGTCGCACTACGCTCCAGATGCAGACAACCTTCCGGATCAACCAACCACCAACGTCCGTCTATTTTCTTCGTATAAAATCTTCCCGTAGCCGCCTGTTTCGGAAGTGTAGTCGAACTTCCGTATTTATTAACCGACTCCTGATACGCTTTCAACGTTTTAATAGCCGGCTTATACCCGTCCATATACGCAATAATACGTGTATTCTCTGTTTTCCAACTAGATATAGGCGGATAAGCACTGGAATACTTAACACTGATAGGACGATACATATTGGCATTTAATGACGGAGTATACATCACAGAAGCTCCGGGAGCAGGCAAATCTTCCGGATATTCCGACTCTACATCTCCCCCTCCCATCACTATGTCAGGAGGCATAAAATTAGGATCTTTATCATCATCATCCGTACAAGACACCATAGGAATAGAACTTATAAACAGAAAAGTTCCCAATATAAATAGTTTTTTCATGGTATGTATTTTATTTATTATTAGTTGATTGTTGGTCGAACCAGTCAGCCAAACGATAAGCGTTGATATTCAATTCTTTCATAGCATCAGCCAACGGTTTATAAAGATTGTATTCATTATCTACCAGCCCTTTGTTAGAGTCCAGATTCGAAGGATCTGCCCCTTTTGCTGTCGGATCATTATCCTGATAACGGAACCAATGCCATCCGACACAATTCCCACTTTCCAATAATCCCAAAACAAAATGCTGGTAGGCATATCCACGTTCCTGCTGGGTTTGAACGGTGAAACCTGCCCCTGTTGTGTTTGCCAGCCCTGAATCCATTCCTTTCGTATAAAATTCCGTGATGATGAAAGGTTTTTGAGCCCATTCGCCCCAATGCTTCATGGTCTTCTCACTCGGTGTCCATGCACCATAGTAGTTAATAGCAACGACATCACAATACCTGCCTGCCGCTTCCACAATCTGGCGGATAAACTTAGGTTTTCCATGTAGACGACTACCTAAATAAAGGTGATTGGGATCATACTTCCGAATCGCTTCCGACACCACTTTATAGTATCGTTCCGCTACTACCCCCGCAAACTCTTCCCGATGTTCGTCCGTAATTTGCTGCAAAGTAATACCCTGCTGTTTCAACCAGGATTCTGCATACAATCTTCCCGGATCATTGGGATTCTTCAAAGTCAGATACCCCTCCAGATTCTTCGGCCCGAACGGCAGTTCATTATCCGAAAAATAGCCGATGATATTTTTATCCGTTTTATTTGCGACCAGTTTTTGTGCCATCTCATCGCAATAGGTTTCGAACTCCGGGTCAAAAACGAAAATACACTGATTAGGATATCCCGTATTACCAGGTAACTGATAAGTTCCTCCTCGTTTCTTCCCATATCCACTCATCAGGTTCAGAATGATTGAGCGAGTCAGTACCTCCTTATGAGAGGCATTGTAAGAGGCAATAGCTTCTTCATTACTCCAGGAGCCGGTCCCGGAAAAGCCCAGCGAATGAATCATCCGTGCCGTTCCTTCGATCCATTTTTCCTCCGTACCGAATTTGTCCAGCATTGCTTGTTTATTGCGTTCGGAAGTACCTAAACGTACTCCTACCACCACTTTCTGCAAATGCCGATACCCATCGGGATCAATCATCCACCATCGATTTCCAATACGTTCTACCCTGAAAAATCCTGTAGCCCGATGCCTGGGAGCATCCAAATCACTTCCATACTTATTCACACGTACTTTACCAGTAGGTTTGAACCCATCCAATTGAGCAATAGTACGGGTATCATACTCTTTCCAAGGCAGATTTTTCTGTCCTTTCACCCACGGACGGGCAGTGACCTTAAATGTACGTCCCTGGGCATAACCAAACTGGGATAACAGCAGTAAAAACAATATAACTATACTATTTTTCATCATCTAATATTCTTTTACGATTCGTATTGCATTTAAAATGGGCACAGACTCCACCGCTCCAAAACGAACGACAAGCCCCTTTCCTTGTGAAACCGGAACAATATATTTCTTAATAACCGCACGTTCGGAACCGTATTCTTCTGCAATATTCAGTTGTTTGGCAACAGATACTCCATTTATATCCACAGAAAATACCCGGTTAATATAGTCCTCCCTCACCACATCATTTCCTAAATTATACACCAAAGCCTCTCTTTTATTTTCAGAAGTAAGTTCTGTCCAATACAAATATACAGCATAAACACCATCCGGTACATCTGCCTTAAAAGCTTCAATGCCTACTCGCTGTGTCTGGAAGATAGGATCCTGATCCGTCCCCAGTATATCTTTATCGCTGGCCGGCAAAGAACCGTAACGAGTTTTGTTCGGAGCCACTTCCCCACCAATATATCCCCATGAACCTTCTGCATAAGCCTGTTCGGGTATCCAGCACATCTCTGCTATCCGGTCCTCAAAATAGCGTCGAGCACCCAGTAGTACATTGATTTCCGTAAAGCCATTCTTCACATTGACACATTTAAAATCACAAACATACTGGTCACGATATTCACGTCCCTCCTTTTCAATCACAGCATCCACCACATTCTTTCCGTTTACAAAAGGAATGTCCACGGAAACCACCTTATCTGCTACCGGATATACTCCCAAACTTTTTCCATTCAAAAAGACCTCCACCTTATCCGCGTTAGTATAAACTTTCAGCGGTTGCGTACAACTCTTTCCATCCCGACTGGCTCCTGCCCTATTCTTCCAAGATTTAGAAGCAATATGCAGAACAGGTGACTCTTTCAGATAAGCCTGATAAAGAAAATATCCGTCCTTACGTTCTCTATCCGTACTTACCAACCCTTTATTGTTCACATGAGGCATGGCATTTCTTCTGGCTTCGGAATAAAAATCATTCAAATTCCAGACCATAGCCCCCACGATATAATCCCTCTTTAGAATTTCAGGCAAATAATGTTCATGATAGACAGAGCCAAACTCACAACTAAAATCAAACCGCACAGGCGAAAAAGAATGAATACGAGTATCTACATCCGCCCCATATTCGGTAATAAGCAACGGTTTATGAGGAAACTCCTTGTGAAGTTCTTCCAGTTTCTCTTCAAATCCGTCCAAATTACCACCATACCATCCATTATAAAGATTAAATCCCAATAACATCGGCAATTCAGTAATCCCTGCTTCCTGATAGATTTGGGAAGCAGAATGACAAGGCAACATGGTATAGCGTTCCGAGTTCAGACTTCTGATCTGCGCCTCAACAGCCGAAGCTATTTGATGAAGAGACTTCATATATTCCGCCCGTTCTTTCTTGTTGTCAGGATTAAAGGGAGGACGCAAAAGCACTTCATTCATGTAAGCCCAAATGATGACAGACGGATAATTATGGTTCTGATAAACCATTTCCGTAGCCTGTTCCACACAGTTGTCCATAAACGCCCTACTTTGAGTAATGGCATTTACAATCGGAATTTCAACCGAAGTCAACAGCCCCAATTTATCACACATCTGCATCACAACCGGATCTTGCGGATAATGAGCCACTCGCAGGAAATTACTTCCCATATCCTTACTCAACTGTATATCCCGGATATGCATTTCATCCCGCAAGGCATTCCCCATTCCTTTGTAATCCTGATGCCGGCTGGTACCAATCAATTTCCGATATTTCCCGTTCAGGAAAAAACCTTTTTCCGCATCAAAATGATATTCACGGATTCCCAGCGGATTAACAACGCAATCGAGAACTTCTCCCTTTTTATTCTTCAAACGGCTATACACCTTATATAAATAAGGAGAATCAACATCCCACCGTTTGGGTTGCGCAATAGTCATCAACGCTTCAAAGGCTACATTCTTCTCCCCTGCCTTCACATTCACTTTCTTTGCGGAAAGTGCCACTCTATTGCCGTCTGTATCCAAAATCTCCGTTTCAAGAATCAATGCCTGATTACTTTTCAAAGCATTGGACAAGAATGTTTTTGCACACACTTCCGCTTGAGCGTCTGTTATTCCAACAGTTTTGAGATATACTCCACTGGAAGCATAATGGGTGGTAGACAGTTGCACGGGCGAAGTATACACCAGATAAACATCCCGATAAAGTCCGCCGAAGAAAGTAAAGTCTGCCGAAAGAGGAGCAATATCCGGATTATAAGAGTTGTCAACACTCACTGCTACCAGATTGCGTCCGGTATGAACATAGTCAGTCACATCAAACGTAAAAGCAGAATAACCACCTTTATGATTCCCTACCAACTTTCCATTCACAAATACATTTGTTTCCTGATTGGCTCCTTCAAAACAAAGATAAACTCTTTGACCGACAATCAGTTCCTCCACTGTCACGGCTTTCCTGTACCAGCCTTTTCCCCGGAAATAACCGGGGATTTCATCTTCTGCATCTTTTGCATTCCAAGTATGAGGAATGGAAACGTCAGTCCAACCGGACACATCAAAGTCAGCAGTGGACGCGTCTCCCTCAAAGAGGGAGAACTTCCAACCATCGTTGATCGTTTGCGTCACACGCTGACCGCAGACCGTGCCGGCAACAATCAATAACAAGCAGGCTAAGATTATTTTTCTATATACCTTATACATACCTAATACCATTATTTCGAGATTGAACGAACTGCACGAATATATCTTAAAGAACTCTTTTTAGAGGTTGCACTGCTCCAAGATATAGGCTTTCCAAAACGTACATAAAATCCATTCACACCATTCGAAGCCTCACGACAAGCCCAATATGTATCTCCTGTAGAAGATGACGCAGCCTCATTCATAATAGTTCCTCCCGCATTGCTGACAACCCGATCCCATGCTGCACGATTGGCTTTTTCAAAATCAGTAATCGCATTCGGATTATCATTTGTTGCATTTGCTACAGTGGTTCCATTATATGTTTCAAACATTTGTTCCAAGTCTTTTCTCCCCGACCAATACCAACCTGTCCCCTTGTCCATACAGAACTTAATGGCAGGCATTTCCGATGCATTTGGTAATGCAGCCAACGCCATAGTATTAGTATATCCATCATCTCCGGATAAATCCACTCCGGTAGAAGCCGGAGAGCCTGCTGTAGACCATGCCAAATTCTCTCTGTCCAACGACATGATTTTCGCTTTACCACGATTAGTTCCATCTACCCAGAACACAATGCCTCCTTTTAACGAACCATTATCCGCAATTACCTGTCCCACCGCAAACTCGGAACTTAAAAATCCTCTCTGTGTAATCGTAACCTCTTGTTTAGGTGCATTCGCTCCGCTTCCGGCTGTTACCGTAGCAGTCGTTACCCGGTTAGAACTATTCAGATTGGGAGATAATGTCCAAAAATAAAGAGTTTTATTTGTTACATCAACATACGCTTTCACCCAAGATTCATCAGTGATATTTATTGCAAATTCCGTCTCATCAGAAATCATTGTGATTACCTCTGATTTTGCTACCGCATCAGGCGTAATAGTCACCGTATTGGTACTCAATTCGAGGGAAGCGTCTCCCTCGGCAGCTACATTTTGATTCACTGTTACCTCCACTGCTTTTGCGGCTGCGCCAGTACCGGCTGTTATTGTAGCAATTGTCGTACGAATATTACCAGTGGTATTTTTTGATTTTGCCTTGAACGTAACTGTTGTGCCTGAAATAGTATATGAAAGCCAGGAATCATCTGCCAACACCACGCTGAATACACTCTTATTGGATGTCAACGTAACATTTGCTTCCGCTTCGTTAGCACCTTCCAATGTCACAGGATTGGGAGCAACCGTCAGAGTTGCCGGCTCTTCAGGATAAGTATAATCACCAATTGTGCGCATACATCTCACAAAACGGTTGGTAGCTGTTTTATTTCCTGCATCAGCACCAGACTTTCCGAAACGTACCCAATAAGCCTTATCCCCTGCTGCATTTTCCGTACTCGACCAATAGCTTTCCCCATTGCCCGAACCGGCAGCCTCGTTTATCACATCACCCTGCAAATCGGTCAACATCTTATCAAATGCCGCACGGGCCGCTTTCTCAACTTCCGTCAACTTATCAGGTACAACCGAAGCAAAATCCGGATCAGCATGTCCAATACCGTTGTAAACATCAAACAACTCCCATAACTCATCACGTGCAGGCAGATACCATCCCTCACCCAACGACTGACAGTATGCCACTGCATCATTTGCAGCAGGAGCAGTAAACAAAGCCGTGTTGGCATATCCATTCACTGTAGAAAGCGCATTATGAGACATCACAGAAGCCTCAAAAGGATTTCCTCCCTGACGTTTTACAGATACAGCTTTTCCTACCATCTTGTCCGAAGGATCCACCCAGAAAATCATACCGATACCATCATCTACACTTTGTCCTACCTTCAAAGAAAGGTCCGGTTCTTTGGAATCCTGTGTAACCGTCACTTCCACTGTATATGAACCGCAAGTCAGTTTCACGACAGTACTCCTTGCATCCTCACCGTCATTCTGCGTCAAGGCAGTGTATATTACACTTTTAGCGTTTACATCTACAGAAAGCCACTCCGCTTGATATTGAGCAACAACCTGACCGACATTAGTATATAATAGCGATGTGACGGAAGAACCCGCCGCTTTTGCCAGGTTTACTTTTGTATCTTTACAATTAAATTCAGGCATCACACGTACCGACGCATCATCGACACAGGAAAGCAGCCCCAGATTTAAAATCAATAACAGATATATTATTTTTTTCATACTCATTCATGTTTTACAGATAATCAATCGCTTAATACCAATTCTCATTCTGTGGAAAATTCTCTTTCCCCATCAAGTCAATCTGCTCCTGTGGAATAGGCCAACATTCGTGCTTTCCAACTACAAAACTGGTACGACATTCCGCATAATCTTTATCTAAATAAGGATTTTCAGCTTTTGTCTCGCCATAATGCGCTTTCACCCTTTCACCCAAAAGACCCAAACGTTTTAGTAAAGGCCAACGGACTCCCTCGAAGTTCAGTTCACGGGCATATTCATCCAAAAGAATATCTTGCGTCAGAGGTCCCGCAAATTTGTCATTCCCGGCACGTTCCCATGTTTTATTGTAGCAGCGCAGAGCATCCGTGCTCATTCCTCCGTCACGGCGCATATACGCTTCTGCCGCCATTAAGTAAGTTTCAGCCAGTCGATAGACAATCAAATCCTTGAATCCCGTTGTCCGGTCCGGATTATCGGCCATAGTCCACTGATCAAAGTATTTTTTCGACATGAAATGCAGCGTCTCACAATAACTGGAACTTTTCGCAAGGGGAATCAATTCGCCATATTTAGGAGAAGTAGGATCATTGTATTTGAAACGGTGTACGAACAATTCATTGTATCGTGTATCTTTAGCCTGGTCATACAAACTCAATAAATAGGTATTCGGATAAATACGTCCCCAACCATATCCACCCTGATCGGCCGTATTGATACAACCTGCAATTTTATTGATTCGGGTAGTGGTCTGAATAGAGATACGATGTCCGGCAACCGGAGTTCCGGAACCTCCTCCACCCAAGTTTTGTGAATATTGGAAACTCCACAACACTTCCGGGGATTTCAAATCTGCGCTATTAAATACATTCTCGGCCTTCTTTTCCATTGAGTAAATGCCCTCCTGTTTAAAGATGTCTTCACATTCCTCAATGGCTGTATCCCAATCCGATTCCCACATGGCAACCTGTGCACGGACATGTTTGGCAGTCGCTTTCGTTACCCGTCCATACAATACATTTCCGTTATTTTGAGGAAGTGACCAGTCCAGACCTTTCATCGCATCATCCAAGTCAGTTGTCATCAGTGTCATCAGTTCTTCATGAGAAGCCGGTTTATACTCCCGTTTCAGATTATCTACAGTGGTTGGAGTGATGTTCAGATAAAGGCGGTCAAAGCGTTTCCAAAGTTCAAAATAGCTCCGTCCTCTGAAGAATTTCGCTTCACTCCATGCGTGCAATACATCGCTGTCATCCAGTCCCAAGGCTTCTGCCGCTACAATAATTTCATTTGCTTTTCCGATAATCCCATAGTGATGTTTCCAGAACTTATTGACATCTCCGGTACTTGGAGTAAAACTTGTATTCAAACGTCCGATTGAGGTAGAAACACCTGCTCTAAGTATGGCAATATCCGTATTAAAGTCACACATGGTAACGATGTACAGATTAGATTCGTTATTATCCGCTCCACCCGGCAATTCACGTGCCAGGGAATACAATCCTGTAACGACAGTATTCAACCCTTCGGGAGTAGTGAACAGATAATTATTCGTCACGTCTGTTTTTGATTCCAGATTTAATAAATCCGAGCAGGAAGCGGTCAACATTCCGCAAATGACAAAGGCTGTATATATTAACTTTTTCATAAGGATTCTTTATTTTAGAATGAAACATTGACACCAAACACATATTGTCTGGACTCCGGATAAGACCCTGGAGTCAGTTCGGGACTATAAGATTTAAACTCCGTAAATGTCAGCAAGTTAGTAGCTGTTGCATACAAGCGTAATTTATGAATCGGAGTATTCTTCAATAGTCGGGTGGGGAAAGTATATCCCAGTTGTAAGGTGCGTAAACGGATATAAGAAGCATCCTGAATGGCAATGGCACTCAAATATGCAGGGTCCGCACTATAAGAAGGACGTGGGAATTTGTTCGAAGGATTGAACGGAGTCCAATAATCCACCTTCACCCCATTCAATTTTCCACGTAAAGAACCACCGGAATTATACTCGTACAAATAACCGTTCTTAATCTTTCTGCCGGAAACTCCATACCAGTCCATGAACAGGTCAAATCCTTTCCAGTTCCATGTAGAAGAAAGGGAGAGTGTAAACTTCGGATCTTTACGGATAGGTACCCTGTCATCAGCTGTAATCTTTCCATCCCCGTTGTTATCACGCACCTTGACCATTCCCGGTTCAATAGCGCCACCGTAATTAATCGGACTGTCGGCCACACCGTCATTATCACTATCATAGGTGTTTTTCAGGGTATAGACCAGATTTCCCGTACCATCACGAGTGATATCAAAATCATCATACTGAAAAATTCCATCTATCAGATAATCATAGTATACATTGATCGGTTCTCCGATAATCCACCCCTGGGCTACCTGACTTGCCGGTTTCCCGTTCTCATCGAGAGTATCGTCAATACGGACAATTTCATTCTTATACATGCTGAAATTAGTTCCGAGTGTCCAGGTAAACTCCTTTGTACGTACCACGTCACCATTTAAAGAAAGATCGATACCACTGGATTTCGTCTTTCCCAGATTATCTAGCATGGTAGTATATCCGAGTGACGCATTCAGGGAACGTTTCACCAACAAATCCTTCGTATGTGTATTATAATACTCAACCGTACCATTCAGACGCCCATTGAAGAAACTAAAGTCAACACCAAAGTTAGCTGTTGCAGACTGTTCCCATTTCAGGTTTGGATTAGACAGTTCCTTGCTCGGCAAATATCCCATTTGAAAAACATTTCCAAACTCATATCCTTTATTATCAGCCAGTCCCAAAGTAGTATAATTGCCGATACCGTTCTGATTACCTACAATACCATAACTTACACGCAGTTTCAGGTTATCAATCCACGACACATCTCTTAGGAAACTCTCCTGATTGACACGCCAGGCAAAAGCTGCCGACGGGAAAGTTCCCCATTTATTTTCTTTTCCGAAACGGCTGGAACCGTCACGGCGGACAGCCACGTTCAACAAATAACGATCTAAAAGCGAATATTGCGCCCGAGCCATGAAAGACACCAGGTTATTTTCATTAAACTGACGACGAGGCTTGCCTGTAAACTCACCTTGAGAAATGAAGTTCCAGTCTTTATCCACCGGAAGATTCTCAACCGAGTACCCGATAGACTTCGACCCATTATGGTCGACAGACTGAACGCCGGTCAATGTCAACTGGTGTTTCTTGTTCCGGATAGGCACTTTATAGGTCACAATGTTCTCAACCAGCCAGTTCTGTGTACGCGATTCGTCAAGAACGGCCGTTCCTCCGCCTCCCGGATATTGGGAATCTTTATAAGAACCGTCTTCAGACGTCTGATTATAAACAGAAGTATTCAGACGATAATTGAATCCCTTGAAAGGTTTCACATCCATAAAAAAGTTCAGGCGGTAATTATCACGGGTTACTTCACGTCCATAATGTTCGGCACGGTACAAAGGATTATAATTTCCTTCCGAGTTGATATATTTTGTATACTTGCCATCCGCATCATATATCTCCGCCAATGGAGAACTGGTAATAAAATCATTAAAGTTACCATCCTCACGATCTTGTTTTGTCATCGCATAAGAAGAATTGATACCGAAACTAATCCATTTGGCTATTTCAAAGTCCAGATTCAGTCTTAAAGAAAACTTCTGATACCCCGATCCGGTAACCACCATTCCTTGTTGGTCAAAGTAATTGGCACCTGCCGATACTTTGATTTTTTCTGTTCCTCCACGTACACTGACGTCGTGATTATGATAGATTGCATTTCTGAACATTTCTTTTTCCCAGTCGATAAACTTTCCACTGGCCCATACCCGCTGCATCACCTCGTCTTCCAACGCTTCGGCTATAGAAATCTCACGCGCATCAATTATTCCTTTATCATGCGCCTTTGCTTCACGACGAAGCTGCATATATTCTTCGGGAGAGTAGAAATCGAAATTTCTCCAGAGAGATTGAATACCCAGATAACCATTATAGTTGACTTCCACTTTTCCGGCTTTACCACGTTTGGTAGTCACCAGTACCACACCGTCACTGGCGCGTGCACCATAAATAGCCTGTGACGCAGCATCTTTCAGGATTTCAACCGATTCAATATCATCCGCACTCAACGTACTGAACTCTGTTGCACTGGAAGGAGAACCATCTATAATATATAAAGGTGCATTGTCCGCACTGATAGAACGGGAACCACGAATGGTAATCGAAGGAGTCGATCCCGGCCGTCCGGAACTACTCGTTACATTCACACCTGCGGCACGTCCACGTAACATGTCAGCCACATTTCCGGCGGGAAATGTTCTCATTTCATCCGCTTTGACCGAAGCTACCGAAGTGGCCACATCACTCTTTACGCTGAACTCCATAACCGACAACCACCAATTCATCGAGCATTTTCGACTCTTCCACCATATTCACATTCAGCACCGTTTTCGTACCGACACGTATTTTTTGTTCCTTATATCCTATACAAGAAAAAACAAGGGTAGATTTAGCCGATACACTGATTGAATATTTTCCATTTACATCCGTCACTGTACCATTAGTAGTCCCCTCCTCCATGATATTAACTCCGGGGATCGGTCCAAGTGCGTCTGTCACCACTCCAGAAACTCTGACGTTTTGAGCACTAACCTCTAAAGAGATAAGAAAGGCTGTCAGGAACACAGCCCATTTAATTACGATGTTTTTCATACTATGTAATAATTTGAATGATTACAGCGCAAAAATCCCAATTATTAATGATTTCGAATAATAGAATCGTCCGTATAAAAGTTCAAATAGTACAAATCTCGTCAGGCAGAAAGTATATAAAACACTATAAATTAAGAGTTTGCATATTTCCGTCTATAAGCAGCCGGAGTAATATCATAAGCATTTTTAAAACACCGGATAAAATAACTTGGATTAGAAAAACCGTAATCAAATGCTATATCAGCAATCAGGGCATTGGGGTCATTCCGCAATTTTTCTGTTGCTTTTTTCAGTCTCAAAGATAAAATAAAGTCATTCGGGGTCTGTCCGGTCAATGCTTTCAATTTGGTGAAAAGCAACGTTCTGCTCATACACATTTCTCGTGCAAAAGTAGCTACGTCAAAGTCTGGGTTATCAATATAAGATTCCACAATCGCCGTAGCATCCATCAACATCTTTTTATCGATCGGATTAAACGGAAGGTCTTCCACTTTAGGTTCGTCGTTTCGAACAAACCGTTGTTGAAGTAGTTTACGAGTCTGGATGATATTGTTGCACCGGGCTACCAATATCTTGATATTAAAAGGTTTGGAGATATAATCATCCGCACCTGTCTGCAAGCCTTCCAAAGTATGTTCTTCCCGGTTGCGGGCTGTCAGCAAGACAACAGGTATATGGCTGGTCTGCAAATTACTTTTCAACTTCTCGCACATTTCCAGTCCGGACATGACAGGCATCATGATGTCACTTACAATCATCTGCGGTTGGAGCGAAGAAGCCCGTTCCAATCCTTCCTGCCCGTCGGCAGCCGTATATACCTCATATATCTGTTCAAAAATCTGCGTCAATACTTTACGCATTTCCGGGTTATCTTCTACAATCAGTATTTTCACCGTTTTATCCGGCTTCACCATTTCCGAGATTTCTTGAGGCTCTATTATATAATGTTCGGCAACGTGCTCGTCTGCGGAGGAAGAGACTTCCATATTCATATTCGCATCCCGGTGGAGAGTAACGGTAAAAGAGGTAACTCTATTCGGTTCGCTTTCCACTCCGATGGTTCCCTGATGCAACTCTACAATTCCTTTCGCCATCGCCAATCCAATGCCCGACCCTTTGACAGTTCGTGTGGTTGTTGCCGAATCATCCTGCCAAAACCGTTCAAATACATGTTTGATCTTGGATTTATCAATGCCTACCCCCAGGTTGTTGACTGAAATCACAATGTCATTATCTCCTTCCGCTGACAGCTCAACAGAAATCCAGTCACCAGGCTTCGTATACTTAAAAGCGTTGGACAATAAATTATAGAATACTTTCTCTATCTGTGTTTTATCAATATACAAATCAGCTTCTTTCAGAGTGGAAGAAAAGCGGAGATCTATCTTATTCAGTTGGGCATAACTATAGAAAGAACCACAAATTTCCTCTATCACCGCCACAATATTCTCTTTAGAAATCTTTAGTTTCAAGTATCCCTGATCCTGCTTGCGGATATCAATGACTTCATCCACGAGGTTATTCATCCGACGGGAATTTTTATAAATATCCAGAATCTTATTATATACTTCAGGAATAATGTCCTTATGCATCAGGAGCATTTCGAGCTGGCTGGATATAAGTGTTAACGGGGTACGGAATTCATGCGATACATTGGTAAAGAAACGCAGTTTGGACTGGTTCACACTTTCGATATACTCTTTTTCCCGTTTCTCGGCCAATAAAGAGTGCCGCAAGGTTTTTCGTATCCAGAACATACGGATAATATAGCCGGCAATGAGGATAGCTGCCAGCACCATCAGCAAAATAAACCATGCCCGCTGATAAACCGGAGCCTCCACTATCAGCTCAAAACTAACGGAAGGTGCTTCCTGACCGTGAACGCCCACCTGGTCGCCACGGACATGGAAAGTATAATGCCCCGGATGAAGATTGGTATAGGTAATCATCGTATTATCGCCCGCCTTCATATATTCGTTGTCAAAGCCTTCAAGTTTATATTCCAGGCCGATATTAGAAATATTATTCAGGGTGTTACTTGCTATCTCAAAAGTGACGGAAGAATATCTGGGCGGCAATACTAACCGATGTTCATACAGTACGGTTTCTTTGATAAGCCCCAACGAATCAAGTGGTTGTATTTCCGTATTATCCACAAGCACCCGTTTTACAAACACATCATAGTCAACAGACTGTTTGTTCAGCTTTTCCTGGGCGATAGAGACAATACCCGCCAGACCACACACGTAAATATCGTGGTCGGACGCAATATACAACCCTCCGTCATTTACATTATTCAAGGGAAAATCACTCTGTCTGTTATAGTTCTCGAATGTAGTCGTTGCCAGATTGAATTTAGAGAAACCACCATTGGTTGCCACATAGATAGAACCATCCAAAGGACTCTCCACCAATCCGGTTATAAATCCATTTTCCAATCCCTGTTTCGCTCCGTATCCCACAAAAGAATCTGTCTTCTTATCAAATAGATAAATTCCCGAGCCTGTCGATCCCAGCCATATACGTCCTTTCTTATCACATAAAATGTGGTTGATGTGATGCTGCGCTGTGCTCTGCGCTATTTGGGAGAAAGGATAACTATGGGCAGTGCCCGCTTTGAGGTTGACTCGTATCAGATCAAAAGAGGTAGTCAGCCATAAATCCCCGTCTTTGTCAAACGTCATATCCCAAACCTGCGACAGATGTTTGGCAGCCAACGAAGGGTGTTCGAAATGATGAAGTCGAAGGTGTTTCTTATCCAATACAAGCAATCCTCCCTTGGCAGCTATCAATAAAGAATCGTGGCCGGCAAACTCTATCATTTTCACCAGATTATAAGCTCTGTCAACAACTGTTTTTCCTTCCGGAGTATAGATGTTTTCCGGGATAGATTCTATATGTCCGGTCGACAGATTAATCCGGTTGATTCCCTGATAAAGAGAAGCTACCCAAAGATAATCCGGCTCTCTCTCATAATAAAGAGACTTCACTATCTTAAAAGAAAGCTCTTGAGAATAGACCTTTTTTAAAGGGAAAAAGCGTTTGGTATGTTTATCATAATAGTTCAACCCACTTCCTTCACTTGCAAACCAGATCCGGCCGGAACGGTCTTCGGCAATGGAACTGATAATATAAGAATTCAAATGACCGCCAACAGCCGTAGACGAGCGGTAAAAATGGAAAGCATCATTCGCTACATTATAATATTGGATTCCCTGATAGAAAGTCCCCAACCATAAAGTCCCCGAAGCGTCGTAATGCATCGAAATAATAGAACGTATATCGGCCGCCTCCACATTCAAGTCATATTCATAATCTGTAAACTCTCCGGTAAACAGGTTTAAAGTCTGCAAACCGGCATAGGTTCCGATATACAGGAGACTATCATTAGCTTGCGTCACATGACGCACATTATTATGGTTAATCGTATTTTCAGCTACCTTATTATGCTTGAAATGAGTAAATTTTCCATCTTCATCCAACCGTATGAGCCCTCTGTTTCTGGTAGCTATCCAGATACTCCCGTTTCTGTCTTCCGTTATTGAATTGACAGCTCCCACATCCATACGCCGGGTGATATGTGCAGACTGGTCGATGCAGTATACACCTTTCGAAGAAGTACCCACCACCACTGTCTGATTCTGACGAACCATGAGACTGTTCATCAATACATCCTCCTCATCTGAAGGAAATGAAAAGAATAACTCGGGCGCCTGGTCGAGGTTGCGATAACGGTAGATTTCCTTTCCGGTAGCTATCCATAATGCATCGTGCGCATAACAGATTCCCGCAACTTCTCCTTCACGCAACACCCTAAAACGATTCAAACGCATATCATAAAGAGTCACGCTCTGCAAACTGCGGATAAAGAGCAATCCGGCTTTATTTCCGCAAACCTGCCTGATATTATTGATATTGATGGAATAAGGATTAGCGTTATCCGGTTTGAATACTTCAAACTTACGTCCGTCAAATCGATTCAGCCCGTCTTGAGTCCCGATCCACAAAAATCCGAATTCATCCTGATAGAAACAATTGACCGTTTGATGAGAAAGTCCCTGCCTTACGTCCTTAAAGCGCATATTGATATCCTTCGTCACATTTGCCATGCAACAAAGTCCCGATATGAACAGGCAATAAACAACAAGAAATTTAGCTTTGGCCATCTGTGTTTTTCGATAATTCAGATGCAATATTCGGGAAAATCCAAGATATATGCAAGCGTTTATTCAAAAACCTGATTGCCTATTGCCTGCAGACTATTACTCGGGAGGCGTATAACTAATCTCCCTACCGAATAAAATTAATCATCTAACGGTTAATTCTTTTTCGTCTGACTATAGTCAGACGAAAGTTCAACTATAGTTAGACGTAAGTTTAACAGTAGTCAGACGCAAGTTTGACTATAGTCAGACGATTAATTTTATGCATAAACAAGATTAGTTATCTCTTTACCAAGAAATAGTTTTTTGCATACGAAAGATTAAATTATACTATCAACCGCCTAAACACTTGTTTATCATCAGTGAACTGTGTACTTTTGCACGCCATTTTAAAGACTTAAAGCAATGAACAGCAAAACCAAAGGTTTTATTTATGGAGCGATTGCCGCCGCAAGTTACGGTATGAATCCTCTTTTTACACTCCCGCTCTATGCAGCCGGCATGAGCGTCGATACTGTTTTATTCTACCGGTACTTCTTTGCGACAATCGTATTGGGTATTCTAATGAAAATGCAGCATCAGTCTTTTGCACTTCATAAGGCAGACGTTTTGCCCTTAGTCATTATGGGGCTGTTATTCTCTTTTTCATCACTGCTTTTGTTTATGAGCTATAATTATATGGATGCCGGAATTGCGTCAACGATTCTGTTCGTTTATCCGGTGATGGTAGCTGTCATTATGGGAATATTCTTCAAGGAAAAGATTTCCGCCATTACCGTTTTCTCCATCCTGCTGGCACTTTCAGGCATTGCCTTGCTTTATCAGGGAGACGGCAACAAACCGCTATCGACTTTGGGAATTATCTTTGTTCTGTTGTCTTCTCTCTCTTATGCTATATATATAGTAGGTGTAAACCGTTCGACATTGAAAAACCTGCCGACCACGAAACTTACCTTCTATGCCATTTTGTTCGGACTATCGGTTTATATCGTCCGTTTAAATTTCTGTACGGAACTGCAAGTAATACCGTCTGCCTGGCTCTGGGCCGATGTACTATCACTCGCCATCCTGCCAACTGCCGTATCACTGGTCTGTACCGCACTGGCCATCCATTATATAGGCTCTACACCAACGGCAATATTGGGTGCTCTGGAACCAGTGACCGCTTTATTTTTCGGTGTCCTTCTGTTTCACGAAAAGCTGACACCCCGCTTAATGGTCGGTATTTTGATGATTATTACAGCAGTTACCCTAATCATCATCGGTAAGTCACTCATAAAAAAGATGAGTATGCTGTTGCAGGTGAACAAAAAATAATATACTTTTGCTACTTAATCAATCGAATAGCAACTTTAATTATCAAAAAATATGGTAGACGTAAAGACTTGCCTTGACAATGCACAAGAGAAGATGGATATGGCCATTATGTATCTGGAAGAAGCGTTGGCACATATCCGCGCCGGAAAAGCGAGTACCCGACTGTTGGACGGTATCCGCGTAGATTCTTACGGAAGCATGGTTCCTATCAGCAATGTAGCAGCAATTACTACTCCGGACGCCCGCAGTATCGTAATCAAGCCGTGGGACAAAAGTATGTTCCGTGTAATCGAAAAAGCCATTATCGACTCTGATCTCGGCATCATGCCCGAAAACAATGGTGAAATAATCCGTATCGGTATTCCTCCCATTGACCGAAGAACGTCGTAAACAACTGGCCAAACAGTGTAAAGGAGAAGGCGAAACTGCCAAAGTGAGCGTACGCAACGCCCGCCGTGACGGTATCGACGCACTGAAAAAAGCTGTAAAAGACGGATTGGCAGAAGATGAACAGAAGAATGCGGAAGCCAAACTGCAAAAAATCCACGATAAGTATATCAAGCAAATAGATGATATGCTGGCTGAAAAGGATAAAGAAATCATGACCGTTTAAAAAATAATGAAGAATTAAGAATGAAGAATGAGGAATTATAATGCTGTATTATTCAGTTGAAACACAGCCTGAATTCTTCATTCTTCATTTTTAATTTATAATTTATATGAAAGGATTAGTAATCAAAAACACGGGCAGTTGGTACCAGGTGAAAACCGACGACGGACAATTTATTGAATGTAAGATCAAAGGTAATTTCCGGTTAAAAGGGATTCGCAGTACCAATCCGGTAGCCGTGGGCGATCGTGTTCGGATTATACTCAATCAGGAAGGCACTGCTTTTATCAATGAAATAGAAGATAGAAAGAACTACATCATCCGCCGCTCGTCCAATCTTTCCAAACAATCTCATATCCTTGCTGCCAATCTCGACCAGTGTATGCTGGTGGTAACCATCAATTATCCGGAAACTTCCACTATTTTTATTGATCGCTTTCTTGCATCCGCAGAGGCCTATCGCGTCCCTGTAAAACTGGTATTTAATAAGGTAGATGCTTACGACGAAGATGAACTCCGCTATCTGGACGCACTTATCAACTTATACACACAAATCGGCTACCCTTGCTTCAAAGTTTCCGCAAAGAGCGGCACTGGAGTGGCTGAAATCAAAAAAGCACTGGAAGGCAAGATTACTTTATTTTCCGGACATTCGGGAGTCGGCAAATCGACTCTTATCAATTCCATACTGCCGGGCATAGAAGCCAAAACCGGCGAAATTTCTTCTTACCACAACAAAGGAATGCATACCACCACTTTCTCCGAAATGTTCCCTGTGGAAGGAGATGGCTATATCATCGATACTCCGGGTATCAAGGGCTTCGGCACATTCGATATGGAAGAAGAAGAGATCGGACATTATTTTCCCGAAATATTCAAAACCTCCGCCGACTGCAAATATGGCAACTGTACGCATCGCCACGAACCGGGATGTGCCGTACGAAAAGCTGTAGAGGAACACTACATCAGCGAATCGCGTTATGCCTCATACCTTAACATGTTGGAAGACAAAGAGGAAGGTAAATACCGGGCTGCATATTAGAAAAAATGCGAGCAGCGTGCTTATAAAACCAATGCTGTTCACACTTATAGTTATAATAGTACACACAAAAAACAATATGAAAAAAATCTTAGTTTTATTATGTTTCATTTTATACATAATTTCCGCACATGCACAATATTGCAGTATTAAAAAAGGAAGAACTGCTTACTATGTAACAACCGAAGTAAAGGAAGGAAAAACACTGAAAGATACTATGTGCATCGCAGACGTGGTTGATAAAGGTGATCGCTTAATCATAAGAGAAGATGCTTTCGGAGAGCACTATGATTCTCTAAGTATAAAAAGTGGTATCAACAGGTTATTCTATATTTATCATAAGAGTCAAGATATGACCGAAGTTATCCTTTTGGATGGTAAATCAGAATATGAATATCAGAAATATTCTAAGAACATATATGCAGAAGGACGAATTAGCATACCTTTAAAGGATCATGTTCAGAATGGAGATGATATACCACAGTGTAATTTCTTGCAAAAATCAGGACCAATGACTATGAAAGCTTCTCTAAAAGGAAAATATAAAGGACGTGAAACCATACATACTCCTGCGGGAGATTTTGATTGCATTAAAATCTACACGGAACAAAAAGGAAAAGTCATGTTCATTTCAGAAACCGAATATTCAATAGATTGGTATGCCAAAAATATTGGGCTGGTAAAATCAGAAACTATCACTAAAAAAGGGAAAGTCATATCAACCACCCTTCTATATGCCATAAAAGAATAGTTCCCTTAAGTGTATGAGCTTATTAAATTGAAAAAGATGCATTAACTTTTTTTCTATCATTTACAGATTAAACCTTTCCAGTCAGGGAAAGTCTAATCTTCAAAGATTATATTATAATTGCCATATACAATACTAAACCATGAATAAGAAAACTAAATGGGGCATCATTATCCTCGTTGGTGCCGGAATTATCGGAGGAGGAATCTACTCACAATTACCAAAGAAAAAACGACGAACTGGCAGCCGCCGACAAAGTAATGGGTGGTAATCAAAAAAAAAGAGGAAAACAAATCTTAAACGTAAATGCCAAAGTCATAAAACCACAATTATTGACGGATGAATTTACGACTACCGGTGTACTTCTACCAGATGAAGAAGTAGATTTGTCTTTCGAAACTTCCGGAAAAATAGTCGAAATCAACTTTGAAGAAGGTACGCCTGTCAAGAAAGGCCAGTTACTAGCCAAGGTAAACGACCGACAGTTACAGGCACAACTACAACGACTGGTTTCACAACTGAAACTGGCAGAAGACCGTGTTTTCCGTCAGGACGCCCTGCTGAAACGGGATGCAGTCAGCAAGGAAGCCTACGAACAAGTTAAGACAGATTTAGCAACGCTGAATGCCGATATAGAAATTATCAAAGCTAATATTGAACTGACAGAGCTACGTGCTCCGTTTGACGGAGTGATCGGACTTCGCCAAGTCAGTATCGGTACGTATGCGTCTCCGACCACTGTCGTTGCGAAGCTGACTAAAATCGCTCCACTGAAGGTTGAATTTTCCGTACCGGAACGTTATGCCAAGCAAATCAAAAAGGGTACCAATCTCAATTTCAGCGTTGAAGGAACATTGGATGCTTTTGGCGCACAGATCCGTCAGTGGATAATCCCATCATTTCGGTATCCTGCTCCTACCCGGGTGCAAATGCCGATGTTATCGAAAACCAGATTACCGAACCATTGGAGCAAAACATCAATGGTATCCCGGGAATCCGTTCCTTGTCCAGTGTCAGCCAACAAGGTTCATCCCGTATTACGGTAGAATTTGAACTCTCCGTAGACCTGGAAACAGCCGCAAATGATGTGCGTGATAAAGTTTCACGCGCCCAGCGTTATCTGCCTCGCGACTGTGACCCTCCTACCGTATCAAAAGCAGATGCGGATGCTACACCGATCCTGATGGTAGCATTGCAAAGTGACAAACGTTCTTTACTGGAACTGAGCGAAATAGCAGACCTCACTGTCAAAGAACAGTTGCAGACGATTTCAGACGTCAGCAGTGTTAGTATCTGGGGTGAAAAACGTTATTCCATGCGTCTTTGGCTCGATCCTATCAAGATGTCAGGTTACGGTATTACGCCCATCGACGTTAAGAATGCGGTAGATAAAGAAAATGTGGAACTTCCATCCGGTAGTATCGAAGGTAATACGGTGGAACTCACCATCCGTACATTGGGATTGATGCATACGGCAGAAGAATTTAATAATCTGATTCTGCGGGAAGATAATAACCGTATCATCCGTTTCAGCGATATCGGACGGGCAGAATTAGGACCGGCGGACATCAAGAGTTACATGAAAATGAATGGTGTACCGATGGTAGGTATTGTTGTAGTACCTCAACCAGGTGCCAATCACATCAAGATTGCCGATGCCGTTTATGAACGCATGGAACAGATGCAAAAAGACCTTCCGGATGACGTGCAATACTCTTATGGTTTCGACAATACCAAGTTTATCCGTGCTTCTATCAGTGAGGTAAAGGAAACGGTATATGTAGCATTCATTCTCGTTATTATCATTATCTTCCTCTTCCTGCGCGACTGGCGTGTAACACTGGTACCCTGTATCGTGATTCCCGTTTCACTTATCGGAGCATTCTTCGTAATGTATCTGGCAGGATTCTCCATCAATGTACTTTCCATGCTGGCGGTAGTGCTGGCAGTAGGTCTGGTGGTGGATGATGCCATTGTAATGACAGAAAACATTTATGTCCGTATTGAACGTGGGATGCCACCCAAAGAGGCCGGTATCGAGGGTGCCAAGGAAATTTTCTTTGCCGTAATCTCTACCACCATCACACTGGTAGCCGTATTCTTCCCCATCGTATTTATGGACGGTATGACTGGACGACTTTTCCGTGAATTCAGTATCGTGGTATCCGGTTCTGTTATCATTTCCTCTTTTGCCGCATTGACTTTCACTCCGATGCTTGCCACCAAACTGCTGGTAAAACAAGAAAAGAAGAACTGGTTCTATATGAAAACCGAGCCATTTTTCGAAGGAATGAACCGCATCTACAGCCGGTCATTGGAAATATTCCTGCACAAGCGCTGGCTGGCTATGCCACTTATCTTAGCAACATTGATAATTATCGTATTTCTGTGGAATGCCATCCCTGCCGAGATGGCACCATTGGAAGACCGTTCACAAATCAGTATCAATACACGTGGAGCAGAGGGTGTAACCTATGAATACATACGAGATTATACGGAAGACATCAATCAGTTGGTAGATTCCATTCTGCCGGATGCAGAATCGGTAACGGCACGTGTATCAAGTGGTAGCGGTAATGTACGTATCACGTTGAAGGACATGAAAGATCGTGACTATACACAGATGGAAGTAGCCGAACAAATTTCGAAGGCTGTGCAGAAAAAGACCAAGGCACGTTCGTTTGTGCAACAATCATCCTCTTTCGGTGGACGACGTGGTGGTATGCCGGTGCAATACGTATTACAAGCTACCAACATCGAAAAGTTGCAAGAAGTATTACCGGTATTTATGGCGAAAGTTTATGAAAATCCTGTTTTCCAAATGGCTGATGTAAACCTGAAGTTCAGTAAGCCAGAAGCCCGCATCAACATCAATCGTGACAAGGCAAGTATCATGGGAGTAAGCACACGCAATATTGCGCAAACACTCCAATACGGATTGAGTGGCCAGCGTATGGGTTATTTCTATATGAACGGAAAGCAATACGAGATATTGGGTGAGATCAACCGCCAGCAACGCAATAAACCTTCCGACCTGAAAGGCATCTATATTCGTAGTGATAAAGGTGAAATGGTGCAGTTGGACAACCTGATTGAACTGACCGGCGGTATCGCTCCTCCGCAATTATACCGTTACAACCGTTTCGTTTCCGCCACTATTTCTGCCGGACTTGCTGATGGGAAAACCATCGGACAAGGGTTGGACGAGATGGACAAGATTGCCAAAGAGACATTGGACGACACTTTCCGTACAGCTCTGGCGGGAGACTCCAAAGAATATAGAGAAAGTTCCTCCAGTCTGATGTTTGCCTTTGTATTGGCAATCCTGCTGATCTACCTGATTCTGGCAGCCCAGTTCGAGAGTTTCAAAGACCCGTTGATTATCATGCTTACCGTGCCGTTGGCTATTGCCGGAGCATTAATATTCATGTACTTCGGATATTACGATGAATATCTTCAGTCAGATCGGTATCATCATGTTGATTGGTCTGGTGGCGAAGAATGGTATTCTGATTGTGGAGTTTGCCAACCTGAAACAAGAAGCCGGAGAAGATAAAATGAGTGCTATCAAAGATGCTGCACTTCAACGCCTGCGTCCGATTCTTATGACAAGCGCCTCTACAGGTTCTGGGACTTATCCCGTTGGCATTCGCCACCGGAGAAGGCTGTAATCAGCGTATTGCCATGGGTACGGCAGTAGTAGGTGGTATGGTCGTTTCTACCCTACTTACCATGTATATCGTACCGGCTATTTACAGTTACATTTCGACTAACCGAATCAAAAAACTACACCGAATGAAACAGAAAGGAATTTGCATGAAACGTATCATATATATAGTTACCGCATGTGCCTTCTTGTCAGTTTCTACTGCGAAGGCGCAACAAGTCCTCACTCTGAAGAGTGTTTGGAGGAAGGACTGCAAAACAATTACTCGTTACGCATCGTCCATAACGAGGAGCAGATCAGCAAGAACAATGCAACGTTAGGGAATGCAGGATACTTCCCTACATTGGATTTCTCTGCCGGATATACCGGAAACCTGGATAATATTGAAAGTAAGGCGCGTGCCACCGGAGAGATTACAAAGAACAACGGAGTCTACGACCAGACCGTCAACGTCGGGCTTAACCTCAACTGGACTATTTTCGACGGATTCAATATCAGTACAACGTACAAACAGTTGAAGGAATTGGAACGTCAGGGAGAAACTAACACGCGTATCGCCATTGAGGATTTTATCGCTGCCCTGACTTCCGAATACTATAATTTTATCCAACAGAAGATTCGTCTGAAAAACTTTCATTATGCAATGTCGCTCTCCAAAGAGCGCCTGCGCATAGCAGAGGCGAGTCACCTGGTCGGAAAGTTCTCAGGATTGGATTATCAGCAGGCGAAGTAGACTTCAATGCAGACAGTGCTCAATACATCAAACAACAGGAATTGCTACATTCTTCACGCATCCAGTTGAATGAACTGATGGCTAACAACAATGTCAATCAAAACATTATTATCAAAGACTCCACTATCGACGTACACAGCGACTTGCAATTTGATGATTTGTGGAATTCTACGTTAGCAACCAATGCTTCTTTGCTCAAGGCCGATCAAAACACAGTACTTGCCCAATTGGACTACAAGAAAATAAACTCACGCAACTATCCATATCTCAAATTAAATACCGGATATGGATACACCTTCAACAAGTATGATATCAATGCAAATAGCAGAAGAGGCAACTTAGGCTTTAATGCCGGAGTTACTGTCGGTTTTAATATCTTCGACGGCAACCGCCGCCGCGAAAAGAGAAATGCAAGTCTGGCTTTCAAGAATCGTCGCCTGGAACGACAGGACTTGGAATTAGCACTTCGCTCTGATCTCAGTAACCTATGGCAGGCTTATCGCAACAACCTTCAATTACTGAATCTGGAACGTCAGAACCTCGTAACTGCCAAAGATAATCACGATATTGCCATGGATCGTTATATACAGGGAGACCTTTCCGGTTTTGAGGTGCGTGAAGCACAAAAGAGTTTGCTGGATGCAGAAGAACGCATCCTCTCCGCAGAATATAACACGAAACTTTGCGAGATCTCTTTGCTGCAAATCAGCGGAAAGATTACAAATACCTGGAAGAAGGGAAGTAGTTTCCATTTATTTTTTGATTGGGTTAATCTTCTTATCGGGAGGGTTAACCCTTTTATCTCTTATAAAAAATCAGTTTTACATATCAGTATTTTTCTTTCTTCATACATTTGCATACTATAAAAACATTAAATAATAAAGCCATGAGAAAACCAGGTTTTTTCTTACTGCTACTTTTTATCCTGACAAACGCCTCAGCCCAAAAAGCAACAGACTACAGAAAACAACAAAATTACAAAGAATGGGTACACATCGCTCCTAAATTTGACGACGATTTCTTCAAGACGGAAGAAGCCCAACGCATTGGTGACAACGTGTTACTGTATCAGCAAATCACCGGAGGATGGCCAAAAAATATCTATATGCCGGCAGAACTGACAGAACAGGAATATAAAGCGGCACTAAAAGCCAAAGAGGATATCAACCAAAGCACAATCGACAACAATGCCACCACGACAGAAATAGAATATCTGGCACGACTTTATCTGGCTACACAGAAAGAGAAATATAAAGAAGGAGTGCTGAACGGTATTCAATATCTGCTCAAATCGCAGTATGAAAACGGAGGATGGCCTCAATTTTATCCACGTCCCAAAGGTTATTATGTACAAATCACCTACAATGACAATGCAATGGTAAGAGTCATGAATCAACTTCGGAGCATATACGAAAAGAAAGCTCCATATACTTTTCTTCCTGACAATATCTGCGAACAAGCACGCAATGCATTCAACAAAGGTATAGAGTGTATACTCAAAACGCAGGTGTGCCAAAATGGTGAATTAACAGTATGGTGCGCCCAACACGACCGTGTCACTTTGGAACCCTGCAAAGCACGTGCTTATGAACTTCCGTCACTAAGCGGACAAGAGTCGGACAATATTGTATTGCTGTTGATGTCACTTCCTAATCCATCCACAGACATTGTAAAATCCATAGAAGGAGCAATCAAATGGTTCCAAAAGTCTAAAATAAAAGGAATACAGAAGGAATATTTCACTAACGGTGAAGGTAAAAAAGACTATCGTATGGTTCCCTGTGAAGACTGTCCAACTCTCTGGGCACGTTTTTATGAACTGGAAACGAATCGGCCTTTTTTCTGCGACCGTGACGGCATTAAAAAATATGATATATCGGAAATCGGGCATGAGCGCCGGAATGGTTATAGTTGGTATAACAAAGATGGTAGTAAGGTATTGAAGAGATATGAAAAATGGAAAAAAGAACAGAACAAGTAATCACAAATGATGAAAGGCTGATATCTACACTACAAAAATAAATATCCGGAAAGTCTTTAAGTCCTCAAATAGATGAAATCCCCTCACTACATTGCAGAGTGAAAAAGGGATTTTATAAATTCAGGGCATTTAGCCTCTTCTTAAAGTTTTATCCCAACAGGTTAAAACCGGTTATTTTGTGCAATTCCACGGTTTTAACTGTTTGAAGAAGTCATTGCCCTTATCATCTACCAGAATGAATGCAGGGAAGTCTTCTACTTCAATCTTCCAGATAGCTTCCATACCCAATTCCGGATATTCCACACATTCGATGCTCTTGATATTATTCTGTGCAAGGATAGCTGCCGGACCTCCGATAGAACCAAGATAGAAACCACCGTACTTCTTGCAAGCATCTGTCACCTGCTGGCTACGGTTACCCTTTGCAAGCATGACCATGCTGCCGCCGTGACTCTGGAACAGTTCTACATAAGAGTCCATACGTCCTGCTGTAGTAGGACCCATAGAACCACAAGCCATGCCTTCCGGAGTTTTTGCCGGACCTGCATAGTAGATAGGATGATCCTTAATGTATTGAGGCAGTCCTCGCCGCGATCCAAACGTTCTTTCAGCTTGGCGTGAGCAATATCACGACCTACGATGATCGTACCGTTCAATGACAGACGAGTAGCTACCGGATATTTAGTCAGCTCTTTCAGGATTTCAGACATCGGACGGTTCAGGTCGATCTTTACAACATCGCCTTCGCCTGCTTACGTAGTTCTACAGGAATAAGTTCGCCCGGATTTGAATCCAGTTTCTCAATCCAGATACCTTCCTTATTGATTTTACATTTGATGTTACGGTCGGCAGAGCAAGATACTCCCAAGCCTACCGGGCAAGAAGCACCATGGCGGGGCAAACGGATGATGCGTACGTCATGAGCAAGATATTTACCTCCGAATTGAGCGCCCAATCCAATCTTGTGAGCTTCTGCCAATACTTCTTTCTCCAGTTCGATGTCGCGGAATGCACGACCATATTCGTTTCCAGTTGTCGGCAGGTTATCATAGAAATGAGTAGAAGCCAGCTTCACTGTCAGCAAATTCTTTTCGGCAGAAGTACCACCGATAACGAAAGCGATATGATAAGGAGGGCAAGCAGCAGTTCCCAATGTTTTCATCTTTTTCAACCAGGAACGGAACCAATGTACCCGGATTCAGAATCGCCTTTGTTTCCTGATACAAATATGTCTTGTTGGCAGAACCACCTCCTTTTGTTACACAAAGAATTCGTACTCCATACCTTCAGTAGCTCAATGTCAATCTGTGCAGGGAGGTTACATTTTGTATTTACCTCATCATACATATTCAGAGGTGCATTCTGAGAGTAACGCAGATTCTCTTCAGTGTATGTTTTATATACGCCCAGCGAAAGCGCTTCTTCATCACAATAGCCAGTCCATACCTGCTGTCCCTTTTCACCATGAACGATAGCCGTACCGGTGTCCTGACAGAAAGGAAGCACGCCTTTTGAAGCACTTCTGCGTTACGCAGGAAAGTCAGTGCCACGTACTTATCATTCTCGCTGGCTTCCGGATCACTCAGAGATTTTTGCTACCTGTTCGTTGTGCGAACGACGAAGCATAAATGATACATCACGGAAAGCAGCATTGGCCATCGCAGTCAGACCTTCTTTCTCAATTTTCAGGATAGGATTTCCTTCAAACTCACTTACCGACACATAGTCTTTCGTAAGCAGATAATACTCAGTTGTATCTTTTCCCTTTTCAAACATGGGTTGATACTTAAACGGAGGTGTTGCCATAAGTTTCTTATTTTATTACGTAATGTTAGTTAGTGAGGCAAAGGTAGTAATTAAGAATGAAGAATGGGAATGATGAATGAAGAAGAATTAAGAATGAATAACGGAGAAAAGCAGGAACAGCAAAAGACAATCATAAACAATAAACAACGAGCGGTAAACAAGCTATGCCATTCATTGACATCTGCCGTTCACCGCTCACTATTTTATTTACAGTTTGCTATTTATCATATCCTGTTTATCATCCACAGTTCGCCATCTGCCACTCCTATTATGATTCGATTGCTTCAATCCGTTTGATTAACTCGTTTCCAAGAGCTGTCTTATCTTCAATATGTTTCAGCACGGCAGTGACAAAGGGATTACTTTCGAAGTCACCGCGTACTTGCTCAAAATCCTGCTTCATTTCGTCGTGGGAGCCGTCAGCACCAAATCCGGTCATGGAAGACAACGAAAATTCTTTCTTGGCATCCTCATATACCATCTTATCCAATCCGACAACAGCTTGCTGCCACGCTTTCACGATACCGATGATATCTTGTGCTGTAATCGTTTCCGGATTCAGGCCGTAGAATTCCTGAATCTTATGATAAGCCCATGTCCATTCATACGTATAATAATTCTCATGCATTTCCGCAAAGCTTGCATTGATGGATTTCAAACGGTTAATAGAGCCGTTTTCGATACCGTCCAACAATCGGTCGATTTCACTCTTGGGAGCAATCAGTCCGGAGACATCCACCCATTCGCCACAGTCCGATTTCCGTATCAGGTTTCAGTGCTGACGGATTTCGTCATTACTCTGGAAATTAATGCCCTCCAACCGTTTTATGATAGAGTTCCCCAAGAATTTGTTGATGGCAATTTCATAGAAACGAATCCCGTTATTCAGAGAAGAATTCTTGATCTTAGCACTCTGGTAGGAGTAGATCTCAGAGGTTTCACCGGATACCCGTTTCAATTCCTTCAAAATAGAACGTCCTTTAAACATCTTTTGAATGGTATAAGGACTCAAAAGGTTATAATTGATATAATCAAGCCGGTTCGGATCTTTCCGCTTGTCACGTTTCGGCCATTTCTGGGCGTCACGGATTGTCCCGACACTTCTCAGATTAACTCCGGGAACCAGATAAGTGGTATTCCGCTGTTCTATCAAATAGGAGAAAGGAAGATTGGAAGTGTCGGAATGGTTTACATGGCGGCCCATTACCAATGAGAAAGCGCCTACACGGGCGGGCCATCAGGAATATAGGAATCGGAAGTAGTCTTAGCACCACGCTCCAATGTTCCCTGATGGATAGGGCCTAACTTATACATGTGATTACTCTGGTTGGATCCCGAACCTGCATTCATGAATGAAAACATACCGGCAATCAGTAAAGTCGACTTATGATGAGTCACCGTGAACGGGCCGGCAAAGATAGCGCATGCCTCGCCATTCTCTCCCTGACAATTGCTGAAGAAAAGCGATTCGGACGCAGAATAATTATGTCCCAAACGACAGGCCTGGCCTATAAAGCAACGGCTCAGCATAGCTCCATCGTCTATATGTGAACCGGAAGAGATGATAAAGTCATCACAGATTACACCATGACCGAGGTGTACCGGTGCTTCCGCATTACTATTGATGCTGCCATTATTAAGACGACAGGTTCCGCAGATATGACAATAGTCACCGATACGGACATTCTTGATCGAGCCCGTATTGAGTATCATCACATGATTGCCGATAGTACCTACCGCAGAGGCATGTTTATTGGAGTAATAGTCTGCATAGATTTCATACGGCAAATCAATTCGGGGCGGTGGCGGTAAGTGCAAGAATATATGCCTGGTGCGCAGACAAGTTTATCATTCATAAACACCTCACGGCCACCGGTTTCATTCAGTACAGCCACTTCTACCCCATTACCAAATTTGCTCAACCGTCCACTAGGATGATGTCCACATTCTCAATGAATGTATCATTACCGATCTCATAATTAGCAATGTAGTTCTGAATGTTCTCAATGCAACAGTTATCCCCCACCGTCACATTGTGCAGTGTTACATGACGCAAACCGGAATGTTTTTTAATTCCACCCGGCAATGTGAACTCTGATTGAAATACGCCTAAACGTACATCTCCCGAGAAACGGGTGTGATGTACAAACTCGGTAACAAAGTCTTCTGCTACCATTACTTTCCCCCAATCATCCGCCAGACACGACTGGCTTTTCAACCGGAGTACTTCGTCTTCGGTTAAATGTCTGTAATTCATGACCAACAAATTTTAGTTTATTCTTCCTCTTCTTCGTAGGTCTGATAAAGAAAATCGTTATAAGGGTATTTCTGTACATGCAGTTCTTTCACGCGTGCATAAACCACACTCTTCAGTTCCTCCATATTGATCTTCTCGCGGGCAGAGATAAAGAGGCAATTATCCTCCATCTTTGCCATCCACGTCTTCATCAGTTCCTCGAGTGTCAAGTTTTCCTTTGTTCGGGGGGTAAGGTCGTCAGCCGCTTTCTCCACGTAAGTGTAAGCGTCTATTTTATTGAATACAAGTATGATGGGCTTACCGGATGCACCGATATCCGCCAATGTTTTATTGACTACTTCAATCTGTTCTTCAAATCCGGATGGGAAATATCCACTACGTGTGCAACAGCAGATCTGCCTCGCGTACTTCATCCAGGGTCGACTTGAAAGATTCTACCAAGTCAGTAGGCAACTTACGGATGAAACCTACCGTATCTGACAGCAGGAACGGTAGATTATCAATAATCACCTTGCGCACTGTAGTATCCAAAGTAGCAAACAGTTTGTTTTCCGCAAATACTTCGCTCTTGGAGAAGCAGGTTCATCAATGTGGATTTGCCGACATTAGTGTATCCCACTAATGCAACGCGTATCATACGTCCACGGTTTTTGCGCTGAGTAGCTTCTGCTTATCAATCTCTGCCAAACGTTCTTTCAGCAATGACATACGGTTCAGGATAATACGACGGTCCATCTCAAGCTGTGTTTCTCCCGGACCACGAAGCCCCACCGAACCTTTGCCACCACCGGCTCCGGAACCGCCTCCCTGGCGTTCCAAGTGGGTCCACAAGTCGTTGCAGACGTGGCAAGCATGTATTTATACTGTGCCAGTTCCACCTGCGTCTTCGCATTGGCTGTCTGTGCACGCATGGCAAAAATATCAAGAATCAGTGATGTACGGTCAAGTATCTTCACTCTTTCAGCTCAGCTTCAATGTTACGAATCTGTTTCGCGGAAAGTTCATCATCAAAGATAACCATTCCCACTTCACGTTCTTCTTCCTCCTCGTCCGGATATATTGTCTGATCTCCTCCAATTTTCCTTTACCAACATAGGTCACCGAGTTAGCTGTCGGCAACTTCTGCGTAAATCGTTTCACTACTTCCGCCCCAGCCGTCTCGGCAAGGAACGCCAATTCATCCAGATACTCGTTCGTTTTACGCTCATCCTGCTCATCCTTTGCTTCGTCTGTGTGATGAGTCCCATCATTTATGGTAATTCACAAACCATAGTTTTTCCCAGATTTTCGGAGATTCTTTCGGTGCATTAATATTAGCTGTCATTTCTTCAGGACTATTACAAATTCTTTTGAAGTTGCATTTCAATCGGCTTCAGCATATAGTTGCTGGCAAAAAACAATATCTGTGTACCGCCAACCAATTCTATAAGTTCATACTTAGGATTCTGGTTACCCGGTTCTGCAGAATAAGGGAACACCAAATTGTCCGCTGCTGATGCAACCATTCCTCCAGCCTGCAACAACGTACCAATAGCAGCAGCCTTAGAAGGGTCTTTATCTACCATAACCATCAATGTTCTGAACTTTAAAGACTTTGCCAAAGTCATCCATTTGTTCATATCACCTTTGTAATAGATATCGTACTCATCAATTGCATTAGCATCATTCAGATCTATAAGCTGTAATGCCTCATCAAGTAATGACAAAACACCATTCAATACACTTTCCTGAGAATCAAATTTCGGATACTTAATTGTTCCGTTCCAGGATTCTGTGAAAGGAATATCCCCCCACAACATCGTTGCCTCATACATATGCTCAGCCAAAAAAATCTTACACTGCGCAATAGCATTGTGATTCACCGGATCTGCTTCTTCCGCATTTTTAATAGCCAGCATCAAGTTATTACCACCGACAGAGTAATAATGTTTCCAGACATTCCCTGTACTATAAGGGGAAATGGTATATACAGATTCATCCCAGCCACCATAATCAAGTCCACCATCAACCTGACACTGTGAACTCATTGATAACGGAATATAGAAGTCACCACCAGTGCGTGTTCCAGCCCAGTTTACAGCTACATAGTTAAACAAATATCCGGGATCAACTTTCTCGGCAGTATTGGGGTCATGGTTGATATCAAGCCAGTCGCTGCATGAAGTAAAACATGTCAAAGCGCTCAATGCATATGCTAATATTTTCTTTTTCATTATCATATTCGTTTAAATCTTACAATGTTAATCTGAGATTAAATCCAAAACTTCTGGTAGAAGGGATACTGTTAAACTCTACACCGCCTCCGATCTGAGAAGGACCGAAGAAGTTAGCTTCCGGATCAATATGCGGCACATGATCTTTAATAATCCATAAGTTACGTGCCTCAAAACCTAAATCCAATGATTTAACAAAAAAGCTCTTGAACCATTTGCGTGGGAAGCTATAAGACAACTGTACCTCTCTGAGTTTTACAAATGATGCATTATAGATATTCCCTTCATTATTACTAGAATTGGATATATGCTGCCAATAATCCTGCATACTTTTCACAGGAACATCATTAGGTCTATATGTTCCATCATCCTGAAGGATTACACCCGGCTCAATAAAAGAGGCATCTTCACGGTGAGCCACTGTTTCTGCAGCCAAACCACTGCTTCTCAAATTAGCTACAGTCTCCGAATACAAGGAACCTCCATGACGGATATCAATCAAGAAACTCAAGGTCAGCCCTTTATAAGTAAGTGTATTGTTGATTCCCATCGTAAAATCAGGATATACATCTCCTAAACGCACGTTATTAACAGTTTCTCTCAAACCTGTTTTAGAATTAATCACATAATTTCCTTGGTCATCACGTTTCCAACCCGTGCCATACAAGCCAAACGAATCTCCTTTAGCAGCCTTAATTTGTAAACCGCTCAGTCCACTCGTTAACGTATATTCATCAAGTCCTTCAGCCAACTCTTCTACAGTCTGCTTATTTGAAGCAAATGTTGCATCCAGGTCCCATTTAAAATCACGTGTTTCCACAGGAGTCAACCCCAAAGTTACTTCAACACCTTTATTGGCAATCTTCCCGGCATTAATATTATTGGCAAAGTAGCCTGTTGACAATGGGACATCAATACTTACAATCTGATTCTTTGTAATATTGCTATAATAAGTCATATCTAACCTAATTTTTCCACCGAAGAAACGCAAATCAGCTCCAACTTCAAAAGAACTTTGATTTTGCGGCTTCAAATTCTCATTTGGTAAGACACGAGGTCCCGTAAAGCCAACTAATCCCATATGGGGGAAAGTGTTAACATTACCCAGATATTGCAAAAAGTAAGTACTAGCGGGAGTATATTTAAATGCCAAATTGTACGGATCTTCATCACTACCCACATTAGCATAACTCAAACGAACCTTACCAAAATTCAGAATATCTTTGTTTTCCATCAACTCCGTAAAAATAAAGCTACCGCTGATAGATGGATAGAAATAAGAACGGTTATTAATAGGCAGAGTAGACGACCAGTCATTACGTCCTGTTACATTAACGAAAAGCATATCTTTGTATCCCAAACTAATATCTCCATATAAACCAACAAGACGTTTCTTTTCATAATAATTTACCGGAGTAGTAGACTTCGCATTAGTATATGTGTATAGCCCATCAACAACCAGATTCTGCGCCTGCACATTTTCATTCTTCCATTCCTCCTGATAGAGATTATGCCCCATCATTACCTTAAAATGATAGTCATTTGCAAAAGTCTTCTCGTAAGAAACCATTAAGTCATTATTTATAATTCTTTTATACAAATTCCAAGTCTGGAACTTTCCGTTCAAGGCTCCTACAGTACCTTTTGCATATACCTTACGCCTTCCTTCTGTGTAAAAATCTGTTCCGGCATTATTGGTGATAGTCAGTCCTTCAATCGGTTTATAAGTCAATGTGATATTACCAATCATACGATCCAGATTATTGGTAAATTTATTCTTATTAATAATCCAGTACGGATTATTACTTTTACCTTCCGGATCTAATGTGATTTGCTTTCCATTCTCATCCACCCAATTCTTTTGAATATCATGTATATCAATAGTTCTCGGCAATCCATTAATCAATGGAATCAGTAGGTTACTATCATTTGCACCTTGCGCTGGACGACCTTCAGAGTCGGAACGTATATATTGAGCAGAAATACGACCTGTGAAGTTCTTAGTAAAATTCATACCCGCATTGACAGAAAAAGCGTATTTATTATAGTCAGATCCTGGCACAACACCGGTCTGATTAGTAGAAGTAAAGCTCAAACGGAAGTCCGCCTTTTCACCACCCCCCGCAACTGATACATTATTAATATAACTCATTCCCGTTTCATAGAAATCCTTTACATTATCAGGATTTGCCTTCAAAGTCACTTTATCACCTTTGTAATCTGTAAACTGCTGATCTTGTACCGATGAGATCTTCGGTCCCCAACCATTCAACATTTTCACATTATATACACCATAACTGCCTTGTGCATATTCATTTTGAAAGTCAGGTAACTTTAGTACATTTTCAAATCGTGTAGAAGAGTTTACTGTTACAAACACCGGTGAGTTCTTCTTTCCCTTCTTAGTAGTAATAACGATAGCACCATCCTTTGCACGCGCTCCATACAATGCTGTTGCAGCTGCTCCCTTCAATACATTGATAGATTCAATATCATCTGAATTAATATCCCCTGCACGATTACCGACATCAACTATACCATTAGTTCTGTCAGGGTTATAGGAACCATTGTCAATTGGAAGCCCGTCAATAATAAATAAAGGAGAAGAAACGGTACCAATAGACGAAGCTCCACGAATCTGTATACTTGAACTACCACCTACCGTACCAGATGATTGGGCTATTTGCAGTCCCGCAATCTTACCAGACAATGAATTAAGTACATTACTTTCACGTGCTTTAGTTATTTCATCTCCCTTCACACTAGATACGGCATAACCTAGGGATTTTTCCGATCGCTTAATCCCCATAGCTGTCACTACAACCTCATCTAGATTTTGGGAATCAGACTTTAGCACAACTTTTAAAGTTGGTTTGATCACCACTTCTTGTGTCTGCATACCAATGTACGAAACCTGCAAAGTCTTCGCAGAACTAAATACAACTATAATATGTTGATTACTAACAATATATATGATGTTTGCTTTCCTCTGGAAATATTTTTCTGTTGTAGTTATTATACAGATTATCAATATATTAAGCACCTACCAAACATATTAGTTTACTGATTTATGATACCAGATTTCTATCAAAAATAGGGCATAACCATCTATTAATTAATTATTTAAGTTCTTATCTTATATGATATAAGCTAAAACTTATTTCCATCTTAACTGTTGAAGATGGTTTTCTTGTTCTAAATTATATCCAATAATTATTGACTATAATAATATATTCATTAGCAAACGGTAATCTAAGAAAAAGAAAAACTCCAGATGAAAAAATGCATATTTTATTACTGTATATTTTAAAGTATGCAGGGGTGGATTCAAATATCCTCCAAAATCGCAGAGAATATGATTGATGAATATTTATATTGGATGGTTATATGCTTTTTCTGTATCAAAGAGATTGTGTAATTACATCTAATTATGCAAAAAGAGGTATTTATCATTTATCTGATGCTAAAATGAAAGAACCCCAAATGCCGGATTTTAATAGCTATTAGAGGCTGTCAAGTTTATAAATTAGCTTTTAATCCTTTCCTTTTAAAGAAAGCAAGGGCTTCTCTACGACCAATGACTCGTTCCTTTTAAAGGAACGCTTTATTCCTTTAAATGGGACGAGTGATAATATTCGTAATTATGATGTATCTTTAGATTATATATATGCGTTTTCGGAACTTATATTGCATATTCTTTCATTTAATTATACACACTTTCTTCTATTAGAGAAAAATTATACCTTCCATTTCTATAACCAAATCTTAAAAAACAGAACACTTTCGTTTAGTTTTTGTGCTTATTATTATTTTTTTGATGAGGCAGTTTTCTCAAGATCACGCACCACTGTAATATCCATGATATTTGCATATACCTGAGTTGTCTTTACACTTTTATGTCCTAGCAGCTTTTGTACAGTAGTTATATTGGCACCACTATATAATAATAAGGTAGCATTTGTATGACGGGCGGTGTGAAACGATACACGTTTATCAATTTTAGCCAAGCCTGCCAATATGTTTAATTCCTTATTAATATTAGAATTGTCTTTCAACTTGAAAAAACTATTGAAGTCATCTTTATAGCGTTGCAATATCTGGATTCCTTTACCCTCAAATAATAAATATAAAGGAAGGCGTACCTCAATACCAGTTTTGACTGATTTGTAAATAAGCCACGTTTCCTGTTGAAACTCAACAATATTTGCAGATGTCAAATTGGTAAAGTCGGAGTATCGTAATCCGGCGTAACAGCAAAATAAAAAGGAATCTTTTGTCTTTTGCAGTCTCGTATATCTTCCAGTCAGCTGCAAATTCTCAAATTTGTGTAACTCTTCCGGAGCTAAGTGTGTATGGCTTCCTTCTATACTTTTAATTTTATATTTTCTAAAGGCATATTTCTGTATATCCATATACTCCTTATTTATTGCAACATTAATATATCGTTTCAGATGCTTCATGTGCTTGGCAATAGTATTAAGGTGATAACCTTTAGATTGCAGATAATTATCAAATGAAGACACAAACTCAAATGTCAAATCGGTAAATAATACCTCTTTCTTGAACTCCTGAAGTAATTCAAGCGTGAAAGGTGATTTTGACGGGTACTTTCTTTCAAAGAAGAATTGGCTATCTCCTCTTTAAAAAAAGTCAAAAACGACCTTCCATTGCTTAGAGGTTTATCAATAGAATTTTTTAATAAATCTAACGATATGGACTTTCCCTGTTGCCATAGTCCAAGTTCTGTTTGCTCAATAGCTGCTATATTTTCATATAACATACGATTCAAAACATTCGCATTAGGATGATTCTTCACCATTTTTCGTTTGGCATCCCACTGTTCAGGTTTAAGGTATATCTTAGTGGAGAAATATATTTTTCTTCCTGTTTAGATAGGCTTCTACCTGTACTAATGCCATTCCCTTTTTATTCAATCTTTTCTTTCTGTTAAACACAAGGTTGTAACTGATCTTTTCCATACTTCAGTTTTTAATTAATAATAGAACAAATTAGACGTAGTTCTGTGCTACGCCAGGGTCGAATATGCATTAATATCTCTAAAAAATAAATCCTCAAAAATTGGTATTCACAAAACTTTAAATTAAATGCCACTTTTTATTGATGTTTTTTTCAAAATAAGCAAAAAGGTTTGTTAATAGAGGTGTTTTATGACTAAAAATGAGTATGTGAAATATTAAAAGAGGCATTTTGCTTATGCAAAGTGTCGCTTCTGAGTTTTGAAATCAAAACTTTTTGCAGCCAATATCTATGCTTATTAGCATAAATATTAGCAATTGAATAACAGAATGTTATATTTGCAACCTTTTTTTATTAATATAATTGCTAGTTTCAGTTTTATTAATATATTTGCAAATTGTTAGAGTAAAGATACAAATAATGTAAAGTTAAACTTTAAGAGAGAATTTATGAAAAGAAAATTGATGCTGTTATTGGCATGTCTTTTTTGTTGGCATAGGTCTGGTAACTGCCCAGACTCAGAAGGTCACAGGCGTTGTGATTTCTGAAGACGGTGAGGATGGCATGACTTCTGCTGAATGGCTGAATGCCTATGTTATGGATTGGTATAATGTGGACTTGACGCAAAATATCAAGAGTGTGGATTGGCTGAAGGAGATTCTGCAAAATGGTTTTTCACAAGAATATGATATCAGTGCTCAAGGTGGGAATGAAAATTTGCGCTATTATATTAGTGGAGGATATTTTCAGAATACAGGTATCGTCATCGGAACTGGAATGAAACGCTATAGCGGACGTATTAGTTTAGATGGAAAAAGCGGGCGGATAGGATATGGACTTTCTGTGAATGGAGCACTCTCCGATATAAACAATACTATGACTGAAAGCCAATATACTAATCCTATTGTAGCAGTATATGACATCCGCCCGTTTGAACAGGTGCGCAATGAAGATGGAACATATAATACAAATGTTAATTATAATCCTGTAGCCATTAACGATAAAGAAAAAGGTGATAAACGTAATCAAAAGCAGATTACATTGGTTGTGAATCCATATTTTACTTATAATATTATTGATGGCTTAACATGGAAGACAAATGCAGGATTGAGCTTAATTGACTTGGACGAGTTCTTTTACAGTTCAATTTATAATCCTCAATATTCCGGTAGCGGTATGCTTGGTCAAAGAAATCAGGAAAGGGCAACAACCTTGACCATTACCAATACCGTAAACTTCAACCGCACTTTCAAAGACATGCATCATTTGAATGTATTGTTGGGACAAGAAGCACAGAAAATATCTTATAGAACAATTTATGCAGCTGCCAGTGGATATCCTAGTGATGCTGTTTTTGAATTGGACAATGCTTCCAAGCCAACAGGGGCGGGATCTTCAACCAAAGCAAGCACTCTTTCTTCGTTCTTTATGAATGCAGAATATAACTTGAATGATAAATATTATCTGTCAGGCAGTTTCCGTTATGACGGCTCGTCAAGATTTGGTGTAAACAACAAATGGGCTCCTTTCTGGTCTATAGGAGCAAAATACCGCATCTCTAACGAAAGCTTTATGGAAAATACCAAAAGTTGGTTGACAGATTTGACTATCAGAGGTAGTTATGGAACTGTAGGTAATCAGGATATTGGTTATTATGCAGCAATGGGATTATATAATTATGGATATTCTTATAATGGTAAACCAGGAGCTATTCCTTACCAAATAGCCAATCCGGATCTAAAATGGGAGACTGTTGCAAAAGCCGATATCGGTATCCATGCTGTTTTCTTTGAAAGACTGACACTCGAAGTAGATTATTATAACCAACGGACAAAAGATATGATATTTGATGTACCACTTTCTTACACAACTGGATTCGGGTCTATCCTAAAAAATGTAGGTGAGATGGAAAACAAAGGTATAGAATTCTTGATTAACGCTAACGTACTTAGAAATAAGGATTTCAGTTGGGATGTTCGTTTCACTGGTACGGCAAATAAAAATAAAATCATAAAACTTGCCACAGAAAAACCAATTGAGAATACTCTAACTATCAGAAAAGTTGGCGAGGCGTATAATACATTCTATATGCCGGAATATGCAGGAGTGGATCCTGAAACAGGAGAAGCAATGTGGTATAAAGGACAAGAAGGGGATGAGAAAACAAAAAATGTAAATGAGGCCGGTCAGCGAATTGTAGGTTCTGCCGATCCTAAATTTTATGGTGGCTTTGGAATGAATTTCAAATACAAAGGTTTTGACTTCTCTTTTGATACCAGTTTCACCTTGGGAAATAAAGTATATAACTCCGGATTTGCATTTGATATGCAGGTTGGACATTATTTCTTAGGTCCGGTATCTAACTATGTTTATGACAACCGCTGGCAAAAGCCGGGAGATATAACCGACGTACCCAAATTTGTAGCTGGAGACAACTCGGGAGCAGAAACTAATTCCAGCCGTTTCTTAATGAACGGTTCTTATTTGAGAATGAAATCCATGGTTTTAGGATATACTCTTCCGAAGAACCTTATGAATAAAGTGGCTATTGACAATTTAAGAGTTTATATCTCTGCTGACAATTTGTTCACTATCACTGCTAAAGATTTTATAGGATTTGATCCACAAACTAGATCTACCGGTATGCAGTCTTGGGCATATCCTGTACCTAGAAATATCATGTTCGGTCTTAATCTTAGCTTCTAAAAAATAACTTTAGAAATTTATGACAATGAAGAAAATATTATTTGCTTTATTAACCGGTTGGATGGCAATTTCATTCACCGCATGCGATGACTTCTTGACAGAAACGCCATCAACTTCTGTTCCGACAGAAGAAGCCTTGGTTACTACCCAAGATTTTCAGAATGCTTTAAATGGTGTATATTACACATTAGGTTCATATCGTTTTCTGGGACGTGATGTATTAGCAATTGGAGATGCGCCAACGGATATCACTTCACATTCCGTTGCAACGTCCCATTTCTATGACATCTTCCGCTATCAGATACTGGATACTAATTCATACATAGAAGAAATATGGGCATACGGATATTGGGCTATCGACCGTTGTGCACGTATCATTAAAGAAGGTGCTTCATTTAAAGAAGTAACAAAGGGGGATCTGACAGAAGTGGAAGGATGCATCGCTCAAGCCTATGCAATTAAAGCCCTCTGTTCTTTCTATTTGACTAACATGTTTGGTTTGCCATATTCGGAAGCCAACAAAACGACATTAGGTATCGTAAACGTTACTGAGCCCGTCCCTGCCTATTCACAGGTGTCAAGAGTTAGTGTAGAACAAAATTATAGCCTGATTCTTGATGATATAACGAAGGCTAAAGAATATTATGCTAAAGAAGGTGTTGAAAATGTAGGTAAACAGTATATGAATACGGCTGCAGTTGCTGCACTTGAAGCTCGCGTAAAACTCTATATGAAAAATTACGAAGGGGCTATTACGGCGGCTCAAGAGGCAATAACCCTAAGTGGTGGTACAATTGTATCAACCAAAGAAGACTATAAGAATATGTACACGACATTGGCTGTTTCGACAGAAGACATTTTCTTTATAGCAAAAGCCGAAGATGATTATTTATCTGCTAATGCTCTGAATACTTTATGGAATAAATACGGTTTGTCTATTAACAGCGCAACAATAGCAGAATATTCATCTAATGATATTCGTCTGGCACTTCTTGGCGGTACGTGGACTGGTGGAAAAATGCGTGGTATCACAACCAATAATCAGATTTCTAACTTGCCGGTTTTCAGACTGCCTGAAATGTATTTAATACAGGCAGAAGCATATGCAAAACAATCAACTCCTGATTATGGTAAAGCTAAAGAAAAACTGTTGGAAGTAGCGGCAAAAAGAAACCCGGATTTGGATGATAGTGAAATTGCAGAGGATCAGACGATTATTGATGTGATTGACAAAGAAAGAAAATTAGAACTGGTTCAAGAAGGACATCGCTTCTTTGATGCAAGAAGATTAGGCAAAATTATTAGTGTGGCAGATGGAGCGTATACTAATTTCAACATTGCCAAATTTGTGTACCCAATACCTTCTTTTGAAGTTAATTCAGGTTTTGGAGTTATACAAACAGAGGGATGGAGTGATAATCTACCTCGATAAAACATTTTTTAATATTGCCTCCATATAAGGATAAGTTTTAAATAAGTAGATGAGACCTGCAATTTTAGAATTAATCGAAATTGCAGGTCTTATTATTTATAAATATATACATAAATAGTTTTACGTAAGAAACATTTACTTCAACATCGTATCGAATAATGGGGAGAAGGAGCACGTCTATTAGACTACAGACGTTATATTGATCCGGAAGACTGGGAAATGACGATGATGATTCCAATGACAGAGTTCGACGGTAATGAAAGCTTAAATATTGCCACTGATCAGAATCCATAAACAATTCACTTCTTTTTAATGAAATAAAAAAGAGTAGATACAATATATCCAATTCCAAGATATAAAAAAGATACTGATTTATAAAGGTAAAAATGAGACTAAACTCTTTGGCAAGCCTTGGAGTTTTAGTCTCATTTCTATTAAGGGGGTTATAAAAAAACTCGGGAATCTATTTTTTACAAAAGTAATTTAAAATAAAATATTCCTGATAGTTGTCATCCATTTACGGCTTTATTTATATATATCTTATTAACTTCTATAAGGGTAGTTCATTTTTTACAGCAAAGATAAATTTCATTTTAAGGACTCTTCAACCCTTCTATCTTTTATCATCAAGGAAGCATCCCCTCTCTCACAATATCCACCAAAATCGGTTTCAATCCGCTGACGAAACATTCCACCGCAATTACCATCAGAATCAATCCCATGAGGCGCATCATTACATTATTCCCCGTCTCGCCCAATACACTCACCAATTTCGTGGAAGCACGGAGAATAAAGAAAGTCAGCAGATAAATCAGGGCAATAGTGCCTATCAAAATCCCTTTCATTTCGAAGTTGTGAGCATCCTGCATCAAAACAATAGCATTCGCTATCGCTCCGGGACCACACAACATTGGTATCCCGAGAGGAGTAATTGAAATATCATCAGCATAAGTTTTTATTTCTTCATCCTTCAACTTCATCGGCGTGTAGCGGGCTTGAAGCATATCAAAGCCGATTTTGAAGATAATCACCCCACCGGCAATACGAAATCCATCAGTAGAGATCCCGAAAAACTTAAAAAGAAACTGACCGGCAAAAACAAAAACCATTAATGTGACAAACGACACAATGGTGGCACGTTGCACGATAGACTGACGTTCCTTATCCGTCATACCATGGGTCATTGTCAGAAAGACAGGCATTGTCCCCAAAGGATTGGTCAACGTAAAGAACGAAGTGAAACAAAGTAAGGCAAAAGGCAGAAGCGTACTATCCATGATTATATCGTATTTTATGCAAAATTAAAACGCAACAAAAATACGACTTAATCCAGAAAACCTATAATAAATCCATTAATTCTTTCAAGGAATGTATGTGATAAGTGGGAAGAAAAGGGAAAGTAGTCCGTTCCGTCACATTGTAAAAAGCCTGATGCATCCCTACCCCGTGTGCCCCAGTCATATCCGCTTCCCAACTGTCACCAATCATCAAGGATTCGCGCAGTTCGGACTGAGTGGCGGAAAGAGCAAAATTAAATATTGCCGGCCAAGGCTTCAACACTCCGAGATCTTCCGAAAGAATCACTTTTTTGAAATACCCGTCCACTCCTGCCGACCGCATCTTGCATGATTGCAATTCACGGAATCCATTGGAAAGGATATAGAGGTTATATTTAGGAGCAAGATATTCCAATACCTCCTTTGCATGAGGCATCAAAGTACTTTTAGTGGGAATAATCGCGAAAAAATCTTCCGAGAACTGTTCGGCAAGCGCTTCATCCTCCACTCCTACCGCCTGCAAAGGATAAGAGAAACGTTGCCAGTTCAGTTCATCCTTCGTTATCTTTCCCTCACCATACTCAATCCAGAGTTCGGTATTCCGTTGCTGATAAAGGGTATAATAATGATCGAACGAATCAAAATAACGTTCGAATGAATATTTCCGATAGACTTCTTCAAAAGTATCGCGAGCATTACGGGAGAAAAGCCCAGATAGTGTCGTCAAGATCAAAAAAAAGATTTCTATATTTCATCAACAGTTACGGGTATATATAAGAAACAAAAAAGCCAATGTGCTAATTTCTTGCATCCAGGAATCAGCACATTGGCAATTCAAAAAGAGGTGTCTACCTTATTTTACTTGAATAACCAAGTATCTGGATATACTCCAGAATTCAGTAGGATTCGTAATCTTCAATGTCAACTGACCTTTGTCATCTTTCACCAATTCGTAAGAACCGGCAGGATGAGTAGTCAGTAACTCAGCACGTTTAGAGTACAACTTGATTTCTTTGGTTGTACGGATATCAATCTGAGTGAAATAATCCTTGTTGAAATCAGCGCTCTTCAGCACATCTCCGCTCTGAAGAATCTTCTGAGCTTTCAATTCGGATTTAGTACCGAATACGAACCAGGCAGCATTCAAGCTCTTATCCTGTTCAGCAACTGTCTTAGCTTTCGCTTCGTTTTCTGCAGTCAGCGTTTCTTTTGCTACAGACAGATCGCTTACAGCAGCATCCAGTTCCTGAATACGGATATTCTTGGAAGCCAGTTCAGTTTGAAGTTCTTCGATACGTTGTTGTTTAGCATTCAATTCAGCAGTCAGAGCCTCAACAGCCTTTTTCAGTTGAGTAGAATTGTAATTGCTATTCTTCAACTGTGCCTGTAACTTTGCAATCTGAGCTTTGTTTTCCTCCATCTGCTTGGAGATGAATTCAATATCAGAAGCGATCTGTTGCTTGGCACTAGCAGAGTTTTCAGTAATAGTACCGCGCTGCAAGTCTACACGACTTTCGGCAGCATTGATCTTACGGAAACCTTCCTGAACTTCATTGAAAGTTCCCATCATATCATCCAGTTCAGCGTTGCGCTGGTTCAGTTCCATCAAAAGAGAGTCATTTTCAGCCTTCAGGTCCTTACTTCCACCTTTAAAGTCACACGAAGCCAACATGGCTGCGCATACAAATAAAACAGCTAACTTTTTCATACGTTTACGTTTTACGTTTTTTAATGAAGTTATTTAATCGTCTATTCCTGCTAATACTATCACAATCTCGCCCCGGGGTTCGGTAGCGGTAAAGTGTTCTATCAATTCCGCCAAACTTCCCCGAACGGTTTCTTCGTGGAGCTTGGAAATTTCGCGAGACACGGTTGCCTGACGTTCAGCTCCGAAATACTCGGCAAACTGAGTTAATGTCTTCAACAATCGGTGAGGTGATTCATAAAACACCATTGTACGATGTTCTTCTGCCAATGTCTTCAATCGTGTCTGCCGTCCTTTCTTCTGAGGGGAGAAATCCCTCGAAGCAAAACTTCTTCGTTCGGCAATCCCGAAGCTACAAGTGCCGGAACAAAGGCGGTTGCTCCCCGGCAAGCACTCTACTTCGATACCGTTACGTACACATTCACGAACGACAAGAAATCCGGGATCGGAAATTCCGGGCGTTCCAGCATCCGAAATTAGTGCAACTGTTTCACCTGCCTTTATTCTATTAACAACACTTTCCACCATTTTATGTTCATTAAACTTATGATGGGACTGCATTGCGTTCTTTATTTCAAAGTGTTTCAGCAAGATACCGGAAGTGCGCGTATCCTCTGCCAGAATCAAGTCGACCTCTTTCAGAACTTTGATAGCCCGAAAGGTCATGTCCTCCAGATTCCCTACCGGCGTAGGTACTACATACAGCTTTCCCATATATTTTTGATTACGCTGATTGGTTAAAATACTTCTTTAACAGCTCCAGAAAGTCGTTCACCGCCTCTTTTTCTTCATTCAATTCGACTTTCGAGGAAAGAAATGCGACGGCAGTCTTGTAGGAACTCATTACTGATATCTGTTCGATAACACGATTCATTAAATCAGTGTCGCCTCCGAACAGTTCACGAGAAAAACGGAAAGAATCATTCAAACTGATAGAATGTCGCAAGCCGGCAGACAGTTTGAGACTTTCTCCCAACACAGCCGATTTAGATTCTTCCTCTTTCACAACAGTTTCAACGACAGGTTCCTCCACCATTGCAGGCTCCTCTTCTGCTATTACTACAGGTTTCTCTTCCGCAACAATAGTCTCCCCCTCCTCGTCTTCTTTCACGTCAACCGATTCGAGAGATTGTATAATAACGGGGGAATCTTCTTCAGACCCGGCAAAAGTGTCCTCCTTCTTTATATTCTTCTTCCATAGGAGACGGAGAAATTACCTGAACAGCATCCACCTCCTGCTGCAGTTCATCCAAATGTCCCTGCATCCGTGTAATACTCCGCTTCAACAGTTCAGACAAAGTCGGAGTCGACTCCTTGAGAATGACTCCATGAGGTATTTCAACTCATGAACATCCAACTCGATATCTGTTAATAGCTTCTGTTTCATGTCCGTCTATTATTTAATATGGTGCGAATGTAGGAATAATTTATGCAATAACTTAAAATAATGGATAATTTAACAGTTCTTGCACATCGAATTGTTTACCTTTGTCCACTCATTTATTTAATCAAGAAAGCACAAAATCATATCATGGTATTATTCTCAGAAGATCATATACAAGAGACTAAAAGAAGAGGTAGAATCGAAATTATCTGCGGCTCCATGTTTTCCGGAAAGACGGAGGAACTGATTCGCAGAATGAAGAGAGCCAAGTTCGCGAAACAACGTGTGGAGATATTCAAACCAGCTATCGACACCCGTTATTCGGAAGAAGACGTAGTCTCTCACGACAGCCATTCTATCGCCTCCACTCCCATCGATTCGTCAGCCAGCATTTTACTGTTTACTTCCGAGATAGATGTAGTAGGTATTGATGAAGCTCAGTTCTTCGACAGTGGTTTGATTGATGTATGCAACCAGCTTGCCAACAATGGAGTACGTGTCATCATCGCCGGACTGGATATGGACTTCAAAGGGAACCCTTTCGGACCAATGCCTCAGTTGTGCGCCATTGCAGACGAAGTATCAAAAGTGCACGCTATCTGTGTGAAATGCGGACAGTTGGCTTCTTTCTCGCATCGTACGGTCAAGAATGACAAACAGGTTCTTTTGGGAGAAACAGCAGAATATGAGCCTCTGTGCAGGGAATGTTATCTCCGTGCGCGAGGGGAAGATGAGCAGAAAGTATAAACTCTATAAAGAAACAGATTATGGAAAGGAAAAAGAATAACATTCGACAGTTTTATACGTGGTTCCATCGGATGTGTATTGGTGGTAGGAATATTAATGCTGGTGGAACGACTGAGCGGAGTGTTATTGCCCTTCTTTATTGCGTGGCTGATCGCTTACATGGTCTATCCGTTAGTCAAATTCTTCCAGTATAAGCTACGATTAAAAAGCCGCATTATTTCCATCTTCTGTTCCTTATTCCTCATTACGGTTATCGGAGTCACTTTATTCTATCTGTTAGTGCCGCCGATGATTTCGGAAATAGGCAGAATGAACGATTTGCTGGTGACTTACCTCACCAATGGAGCCGGAAACAATGTGCCTAAGAATCTTTCTGAATTTATCCACGAGAACATCGATCTTCAGGCACTGAACCGTGTATTAAGTGAAGAGAATATCCTGGCGGCAATCAAGGATACCGTGCCCAGGATGTGGGCTTTGCTTGCAGAATCTCTCAATATTCTATTTAGCATTCTTGCGTCCTTTATTATCTTATTATATGTTATTTTTATATTATTGGATTACGAAGCGATAGCAGAAGGATGGTTGCATCTGCTACCCAATAAATACCGTACATTTGCCTCCAACCTGGTTCATGACGTGCAGGACGGTATGAACAGATATTTTCGTGGTCAAGCTTTAGTGGCATTTTGCGTAGGTATCCTGTTCAGCATAGGTTTCCTCATTATTGATTTCCAATGGCTATCGCTCTGGGACTTTTCATCGGTGCTCTCAACATGGTTCCTTATCTGCAAATCATCGGTTTCCTTCCCACCATTTTATTGGCGATCCTCAAAGCAGCGGATACGGGACAGAATTTCTGGATTATCATTGCGTGCGCATTAGCTGTCTTTGCTATCGTACAAATCATACAGGATACTTTTCTCGTCCCCAAAATTATGGGAAAGATTACCGGCCTAAATCCTGCCATTATCCTTTTATCACTTTCTATCTGGGGCTCATTAATGGGAATGTTGGGAATGATTATTGCTTTACCGTTAACAACTTTAATGCTCTCTTACTACCAACGCTTTATTATCAACAAAGAAAAGATAAAATATGATGAAGTAGAAACAACTGATAATCAAGAAACAAGCAGTATAAAGGAAAAATAATTGGAACTTTTTTCTACGGAATGCTTGCAAATTAAATAAAAGTCACTACCTTTGCACCCGCAATCAGGAAATAACTGATTCGCAAATAAGGATTGATTCGCTAGCTCAGCAGGTAGAGCACAACACTATAGGTTTTATTATAGAAGGTACATTCAGATATACCTGCATAGACAACAACGGCAATGAGCATGTAGTTGCCTATAACTTTCCTAATGAACCACTAGGAAATTATTCCGTATTTCAAAAGAAAGAGTCGGCCATAGTAGATATACAAGCCGTTACAGATAGCACTGTTTATGTATTATCCCATTCCGATGTAAACGAATTCTATAATTCAAATATGGAGGCACAACAGCAAGGTAGAATTTTAGCAGAAGAGCTATTATATGTTGCGTGGAATAATATCATTTCAGCATATAAAGATACTCCTGAAAAGAGATACAGAGAACTTCTACAAAGATGCCCCAATTTACCCAACCTAATAACGCTGAAGGAATTAGCTTCATATATAATGGTAACTCCTGAAACATTAAGTCGCATACGCAAAAGAATTCTATTCGAATAAGTCTTGATTTCCATCAAGATTTTTTTTTTTTCTTCTGCCCTAGTTTTGCTCCATATTACTAAAACAACAATAATATGAAGACAAAAAAAATACAAATTGATAATAATCAGTGTTCTAAATGTGGCAAATGTGTAAAAGCCTGCTTAAAAAATGTATTATCTCAAGAGAGCAAAAAAGCAGATATAAAAATCGGAAATACAACACAATGCGATTTATGCGGTACTTGCATCAAAGTTTGTAGACGAAAAGCCCTCACAATAGAAGGCATATCTTTTTGCAGAGAAACTTTCAGTGAACAAGTAAAAAGAAAAGGACTAGCATTTTCATTAATGCTCTTCCCTATAATGTTATTAGTGGGCTTCTTGATGCACCCCCATTTAGAACAGATGAAGATGATATTTACAGCACAAGATTTAGTGGAACGCTTTCACAACAATTCTTATTATCATATCGGGCATTTGATTGTCATGTTTTCAGTTCCCTTTATAATAGTTTCAATGATAGGCATCATGAACGGATTGCAATCCTCTGGAAAGAATTGGGGATTTTGGGGCTGTATCATTGGCGTATTTGGAGCATTTATTTTAGCTGTAGATAAAGGTGCTTTATGTTTAGTCTTATCTGCATTTGACACACTTCCAGAAACAGACTTTATCAAAATCAGTCCGTTCTTACAAGTTATTGTTGATAAAGCTGGATTGTTGAAAGTTTGCTATTTACTTCCTCTATTACCTATCGGTGCAATCATTCAGGGTGTAGGATTAATAAAAGAAAAATGTATAAAAAAATGGCAGGGTATATTAATGATTGTAGGTTTATTACTTCTGAACAATCCTGACATAGAATTAATAAGTACTATTGGAACTCTATTAATGTGCTTTGGATATTTCCCTATTGGCATAAAGGCTTTACACAACACTTTATAATCATAACCTAAGATAAGGAGATTTGGAGAACAAACAAAGCAAGGAATCATTCAGCATACAAAGCTAACACTTTGATATATAAATAATTTATCCACAATTTAAAATTTATGCCTATGAATGATTTATTGAAGACGAGGTTTTTCATCTTATTAGCTGATAGCTCAAAAAAGAAGTAATTAATACGGAAATGAAAGATGCTTATGAGGAATTTATTAAGCAGATAGTAACAATTAGCTATTCAGAAGATTACTCTCATATCTTTCGGACGCTAAATCTCACTCGTATTGAGATAGCACCCCTAAAAGAGTTATATCAATGCGAGCAGGGGGAAAAATGCGCTTAAAAATTTATACATCCACAAAGCATTATCCCTGATTGATTCTGAACTGCAATTAATCAACCTGAAAATAAATCATCCCGAACAATTCGTTTCATCTGTTACTACAGAGTTCAAGTCCGATCTATATGTAATCCCTAAGTCAAAAGACTTGGGGATTATTGGTATTGCAGAAATCGTTATTGCCCTGTTTCTACAAGGGCAAATAGTTGGTGAAGACGGGAAGCCAGTTCCAGAAGTTCGTCTGGCTCGTGGCTTTGAACAGCTTTTCAATCTGAAATTCGGTAGTATTTATGATAAGGTAAACGAAGTATTTAATCGTAAGCAATACAATCTTACCAAAACATTAGATGCTTTACGAAATACCATTATTAAAGAAGACAAAAAACGTAAGAACCGTAAAGATTAGAAAAGATGATTTTTCAATTTGCTGATTGATAACATTTTAAAAACTGTTTTTAGGGGAGTAGGTAACTACTCCTCTTTTTCTGTAATCTTGTTTTGCGGAACTTTGCTTCATCAATCGATTGAAAATAATAACGTTGAACTTAAAATTGAAGCAAAATGTATATAGACAACGAAAACTTCGAGAAGTGGATGGCAACACTTTCAAAGAAACTCACCGAAATCGGGCAAGACCTGAAATCCTTTATCAATACCGACACCGTATTAGATAAAAATGAGAAACTATTGGATAATCAGGATTTAGCTTTTTTGCTAAAAGCATCTTTCAGAACCCTACAACGCTATCGGGCAAAAGGTAAACTTCCCTACTTTACAATCGGACGGAAAACGTACTATAGAGCGAGTGATATTCGGGCTTTTGTTCGTGAATTTGCCGATTCTCAAACCTATAAGCAGTTTGAAAAAGCCAATCAGTTAGCCGATCAGCCCTGAAAGCAAAAGGTAGCAGAGAGAAGAAGCCAGTGTTTAGGCTATTCCTCTATGCTTCTACCCCAATTTAGCAGAAACAGCTACGCCTTCCGGCTTCGCACGTTTCGCTCAATTGAGCAAGAGGGAACTGGACAAGTCCTGTTCTTCCCTCTTGCCCTGGGGGGCAAATCCCTCGGCTTTAGCGTGTTACAAGAACACGCAGTAATGACACCTGTAATAAGCATTTTCTTTTCAATGCTTATTATCAGGCATTTATCTATTTATATTTCTATAAAAAAGTAATTACCATGACAAACAGCAGTCGAAAAACGATATTTACTACCATTTCCATTGACAAGGAAACGGCAGCTTTGGCAGAGAAGATATGCAAACGCTATTCACTGAAAAAGAGTGAAGTTGTAAAGTTGTTCGGGTATATTGATAAGGCACACATCAACCCTTCCGAAGCTCCTGAATCCGTAAAATCAGAACTAGCGAAAATAAATAAGAGACAGGATGATATTATACGCTTCATTCGTCACTATGAGGAAGAGCAACTGAATCCCATGATACGAGCAACAAATTCTATCGCTTTTCGTTTCGATGCTATCGGCAAAACTTTAGAAGCTCTTATTCTCTCTCAACTGGAAGCCAGTCAGGAGAAGCAAATAGCCGTACTAAAAAAGTTAAGTGAACAGTTCGGTAATCATGCGGATGTGATAAACAACCAGTCCAAACAAATTAATGCACTCTACCAGATACACCAACGGGATTATAAAAAGTTGCTCCATCTAATACAACTCTATTCGGAACTATCTGCTTGCGGTGTGATGGATAGTAAAAGGAAAGAGAATCTGAAAGCCGAAATCAACAATTTGATAAACACATAAGATTATGCACATAGACTTTGCTCCGTCATCAAACGGAATATATAACAATGCTGGAAGCAGCCGACAGTTAGCCAATTATCTGGAACATGAAGATTTAGAACGCTTGGAAAAAGGTATCTATACTGATGGCTTTTTCAATCTGACAAATGATAATATCTATAAATCCCAAGTCATTAAAGATATAGATAGTAATATCGGGCAACTCCTAAAAACAGATGCTAAGTTTTACGCTATTCATGTCAGTCCATCGGAAAAGGAACTCCGAGCAATGGGTAATACAGAGCAGGAGCAAGCCGAAGCTATGAAACGATACATACGGGAAATATTCATTCCCGAATATGCCAATAACTTCAACAAAGAACTATCCGCTTTGGATATAAAGTTCTATGGTAAGATTCATTTTGACCGTGATCGTTCGGATAATGAACTGAATATGCACTGTCATTTGATTGTCAGTCGGAAAGACCAAAATAATAAAAAGAAGTTATCACCGCTTACTAATCATAAGAATACCAAGAACGGAGTAATCAAAGGTGGGTTTGACCGTGTGAACCTATTCCAGCAAGCAGAACAGGGATTTGATAAACTGTTCAGTTACAATCGACAACAAACAGAATCATTCAATTATCATAGCACAATGAAAAATACCTCTGTAGCCTACCAACTTAAGCTACAAGAAAAAAATATTCAGTCTGGTGAAAGAAGAGTAGAAGTTAATCAGGATAGCAATCAAGAAAACCTGTTTTCTGTCAATCTTGAAAACAAGAAAGTAAGTAATCATGTTTACAATATGGACTCCCATATTGTAACTCAACAAGAAAGTAGTACGCTTAGCAATCAGTCTTTAGATCAGGCAAATAATCAAATATCAAGTCCACTCACTTTTTTTATAACATCGAATGTAATCCTTTCACAAAACCATCTCCATTACGGGGATATATTCAGTAACCCCAAGAAAAAGAAAAAAAGACAGCGAAAAAGATGATGGGCGCAACATAAGGTTAAACCACAGAGGACACTTTCAACATACTCAAATGTTTCACAATAGTCTCTTAAAAAAAAGATATCATTCCATACAAAGTTTATTTATATTTTTGTAACTTTGAAAAATAAAACAGTACGTTAATGAATAGGAAGAGTAAAATAGAATCTAACAAGGTATCACAGCAAATCGACATTATTAGGAATTATTCTGAACGTGGCTTATATTTTAATATTAAGCCAACACATAGAAAGTCTATGCTTGGAATTTCTGCCTTAAGAAGTTCTATAATGCCTCATTTCTATAAACAGGTCATTGAACAACTTTATAAAAATCCATTACCGACTAGACTTTTGGGGAAGTATAGGAAAATACAAGAACTTTCATCAGAAGATTTAACGTATACAGATATCAACAATGAATTACTGTGGGCAAAACATATTCTTCAATTTCATTTTGAGTCTATTAGTAACTTTGTTGAGTTATCTAACGAATACTCAAGTAATCTTTTAATTGGAGAGTATGAATCATGTTTTAATATATTAAACAAAATAGAGGAGAGTTTTGGTCATTCCATCTGGTTGATAAAAAACAAGATTGCACTTCTACAATTAGCTCAAGGTTTAGAAGAGCAGAAGAAATATGCACAATCAATTAGAAAAGAACTAAAGAATGGAAGCCTTGCTCGTTTTATTACTTATTGGGTGAGTATTAGAAATGAAGAACAAACAACTGCTAATCGTTTTAGAAGTCAAATTGAGTCTATTACCAACAGGTTAAATCCAGAAAGTCAGCTTGGCTATAAAGAATTTATACAATATCATCTAATTGGATTTACTCCACAAAGCACCAATGATTTTGTTCATGTTTTAAGAATTAGCTATTCAATTTCATTGATAGATTACTATGAAGCTTATATCTCTATGGTATATAATATGGCAATCGATGATAGTTATATTAATCGAGTTTTAAGCACAATAAACCATAGCCCATTTATAGAGATAGATTATCGACTTGATTATATATATGATATTATCACAAACAATATCATTCAATTAAGAAATAGAACCTCTATAATTTATGACAATATATTACTTTCAAAATATGAAGAAGCTGAAAATGGAATGGTAAATATTGAAATAAATAAGAATGAAGTTCCTATATACATAATATTGCAATCATATATAAAGGCATTTAGATACAATAATGAAATAAATCAAATATCCTGCAAGAAAAATCTACAATCTATAATAATTGAAAATCTATCAGCCGTAATTAGGAAAGGAAAAAATAATTCAGTAAAGGAATATAATGAATTAAGCAAATTGCATCTAAACTTTAATACTTTTACATGGATTACAAGCATAGACTTATTACTGTGTAAAGAAAATAGTTTTAATGAAAATATGGACAAAGAGCAAATATTAAATACGCTCAAGTCTAATGTTATACATCCATATTATCTTTGGTTTATAGGAAACTCGGGAATCTCTGAAAATATAGAGATATAATCAATAAGACATACAATTAAGAAATTGCAGTAAATTTTCATAAATCAATAGATGAATTATCACATAGTAAAGAGCTGGATAATTGCAAGTCTGAATTTGCATATTATATTAAATCTCTAATTGAATTTAAAAATGAGGATTACGAGAAGGCTATAAATTATGCTGAGAAAATTAAAAATAGTGATCTTGATTTTTTTTTTGTAAGAAGAGGGTATGGTATCTTATCTTACTCGTATTTTCATACTGGAGAGTATGATTTATTGTGTAATATAATATCAGAAAATGTAGTATCAGAAAAAAATCACACATCTTTTCTACCATTAAGAGAATTTAGTGAAGCGGTAGAACCTGGAAGTGACTCTTGGGAAAATATTTCTGGTCTAATTGATTTTCCAATTACTATTGATTGTATTTATAAGAATGCAAATCAATCAATTGAAATGAATCGAAGATTTGCATTTGAAGATTTCTTGTCAAGAAGTAATGTGCAAAAGCCTTCAATGCTACATCAGTTAATTAACAAGATAGACAAAGATAAATTAATATACTATTTGCGATTTATTTGTCTAGAATCTATTATGGAAACTTCAGGTTTCTTTGAAGGTGGTAGTAAAGAAGTTTTAGATGAGAGACTAGCTATATGTCGTTTACTTTTAGAACTAGATCCTAAGAATGAGAAAATCTACAAACTAGAAATTAAAGAATTACTTCGAAGACAAATTATCTCAAGTCGCCGTCAAGAAATTGACAAAAGTAGAATATATGTAGATATTCAAGCTATTAGGGATTGGGCGAATGTGGAATTAAGTGAAAGCTTTAATAGATATATATCCTATATAGAAATAAATCTTGCAAATATGGCCATGTCTACTAACAATACACTCTCAACAGTAGGAGAAGAATTATCTATTCAAAAAAACATCAATGTTCCAGTAGATGAAGCTTCATCTTTGTTTAGATATATTTTTGAGGAAATAAGAAAGATGTATTTATCTGTAGAGGTAGGATTAGATAGATTTATAAGCACAAGAATTCGACATGGGGAATTAGAGCGAACAATGAGAATTCCCATACAAAAACATAAACTTATTACAAAGAGAATAACCAAAGATGGACCATATAAGCCTAATCAATACTGGATTGATAAACTTGAAGGAATAACTGATTGTAAGCATAGGACTGAAAATGTATTTAGCTACTTCTCTAAGAAGTATGATGATTTAATTTTCAATATAGCAAACCAATATTTACAAATAAACAAAAGTAACAAGCCTGACGGATTATTTGATTTTAATTTTTATGATAGTGATATTAATCAAATATCTCAATTAATTAAAGCAGACACATCTATAGAAGAATGTGTAAATCAGATAATCAATATTTTGGAGACAAGGCTTATCTATTCACTTGCTAAAATACGAGAATATCTAAATAATATCTGTAAGCAAAAAGCAAAAGAACTCCTCAACGAACTAAATGATGAAGTCAATTCCTGTATGTCTAATTGCACTTCTATTGAATTTGAAAGAGCTTTATTCTCTGCAAAAACAGATTTATCACTTCAGTTTGACAAAATAATAGAATGGTTTGTTCCACCAGCATCGGGTAGTTCAACTCCTTTCAAAATTGAAGATGCAATTGCAGTTGCTGAAGAAATTATTAAAGAAGACACCCCTAACTTTAAAATAAACTATCCACCATCTGAATCCACATTACAGATACATGGACAACTTCCAATATTCGTAGATGTATTCATTAATATATTTGATAATGTAGTAAAAAAGATCGGGTATAGATTTACCACAGGCAACGGTTGATATTGTGGAGGGTGATGAAAATAATGAAATCATGTATATGAAAATAAGTATAATCAATAAGTTGTCTACAGATATAGATATTGATAAATTATCAGAAAATCTAAAATCGAAAAAAAAGTTATTAGACTCAGGTAACTATATTGAGTATTTGGCAAGAGAAGGCAATTCAGGTCTATTTAAAATACATAAAAGTGTCATGGATTTTAATGTGGCTGGACGATTTAAAGCCACACTGAATTTTGGAGTTGTAGATAATATTTTCCACATAGAAATGGAAGTTCCATTTCAAGTTTTTAATTTAGAATCGGAGGATTAAATATGAGATTACTTTTGGTTGAAGACGACGAAGATAAACGGGAACAGTTGCTAATGTTCTTTGATGAACATTTTACTTTTAGCGTGGATGAAGTTAGGTCTTTTCAGAGTGCGCTAAAAGCAATTAAGACAATTTGTTATGATCTAATAATCTTAGACATGACTATACCAACTTATGACATAAGTCCCATTGAACAAGGTGGAAGAGCTCAGGCTTTTGGTGGTGAGATGTTATTGCACGAAATGAAAAGAAGACATATAATGTCTAAGGCTATAGTTGTTACTCAATTTGATTTATTTGGAAAAGATGAAGATGAGATTACACTAATTGATTTAGATTTGCGATTAATGAAGCAATTTCCTATTAATTATTTAGGAGCTATACAATATAATATTAAGTATACATCTTGGGAAAGTGCCTTGTTGGATACAATAAATAAAATTAAATAATTATGTTTAGAATACTGATTATTGAAGATGATACTAATAAGCTTAGAAATGTATTGTCTAAATTAAATAATATCTCAGATTTAGATGTGGATAGTATTGAACATTCAATTGATGCTTTGGATGCAAAAAGAAAACTTCGTACCCAGTGCTATGATTTAATGATTGTTGATATAGCTATTCCACAAACCAAAAGTTCCCAAGTCGATCTAGAGGGCGGAATTGATTTGGTAGATGAAATATTACAACGAAAGGAAATATATAAAACTCCAACTCATATAATTGGTTTAACATCTAAAGATGAAGTTTTCCACAAAGCATTCGAAAAATTTAATAACAAAACACTCACTGTTATTAGATATAGCGATATTGATGAAGAATGGGAAACACAATTGACAGAGGGAATAATACAGCGAATGGAATCAAAAAAAGAAATAGATTCAAGCCCAATTGAATTTGATTATGATATTGCTTTTATAACAGCTCTCGCTGAGCCCGAATTATCGCAAGTAAAGGCCTTGTGTACAAAGTGGGATAAAGTGGACTTGCCTAGAGATTCGACCATCTATTATACTTCAAAAAATAAATCAGAATGGAAAAGATATCAAAATTGTAGCAGCACATGCCCCTCAGATGGGAATGTGTGCTGCTTCAACCTTAACAATGAAGCTAATAGAAAATTTTCATCCTAGATATATTGTTATGACTGGAATAGCTGCAGGAGTAAAAGATGGGGATAATATAAATTTAGGAGATATCCTTATTGCAGAGGAAGTATGGGATGGCGCTAGTGGCAAAATTAAAACAAATGAAAAAGACGAATATCTCTTTCTTCCTGATTTCCGTCACAAAGTTTTAAATGATGATATTAAAAATATCATCCAAAATATAAAACTCGAAAGAAGATACTTAGATGATATTTATGGGGCGTTTCCTTTGCAACTTGTAGGCCTAAAACAGTCTTAAATGTACATATTGGGCCAATGGCTTCTGTTCCAGCTGTTATTCAAAATAAAGATGAAATTGATAAAATAAAGAGCCATAGCAGAAAGCTTATTGGAATTGAGATGGAAGCCTATGGAGTATTTTATAGTGCGGCAAATAGTATGTCTCCTAAGCCTATAGCAATTTCTATTAAATCAGTATGTGACTTTGCTGATGAGCATAAAAGTGATAATTATCAAGAATACTCTGCATATACAAGTGCTCAATTTGCTTTTCGGTTACTTTTGCACGAGTTGATATCTAAAAATAGATAATTAGAGAAATTGCTTCATGTAAGCACTTTTTCTAACATACTTAAAACGGCATAATTATTAATAGCATTTTATAGTTTTCAAATATTTACTATCTTTGCCCTCAGTATTCTCCATGAGCAAACTACCGCAAAAGCACGTAGCAAATTAGTGGGATAATTCATGGGATATGCTTGAAGCTAAAAATATAAAGTTTTAAATATCAGCGTGGTAACTCTATCAGGAGAATCCCAGGCGGATCACCAAGAAAATCCCTTGATAATCTATGATTATCGGGGGATTTTTCTTAAAAAAAGACTTTCAAGCCTACTCTCACAAAACTTTGCCAGTAATTTATAACACCACAATCTTCTATTACATATCTATTGATCTTGTTAGTTTCAATAGGAGGTTGTACCTTTGTCATCATTTTATCAGTTAATATTTTATGTAATGGTCTTTATACACAATTTATTACTCATTCTAGGACGTGGAATAGGACAAGTGATGTTTCAGAATAATGCGTTATCCGGATTATTAATGCTAATTGGAATATTCCTAAACTCATGGCAAATGGGAATGCTAGCAGTCTGCGGTAATATAATAAGTACACTGACAGCCTATTTTTCAGGATATAAACGCAATGATATTAAAAATGGATTATACGGATTTAATGGAACTTTAGTAGGTATAGCGGTTAGCGTATTTCTGCAATTATCAGTAGGAAGTTTAATCGTGCTGACTATCGCTTCGGCCCTTTCCACATGGATTGCCTATTTTTTCAGTCAACAACGTTTGCTCCCTGGCTTTACTGCTCCTTTCATTCTTGCTGTATGGGGAATGTTGGGAGTTTGTAGCTGGCTTATATCAGATTTACTACCAGTTTCCGATACGGTTATTGATACCACACAGAATATTAATTATTTCCAAGCCTTCTGTTTAAGCATAGGGCAAGTCATGTTTCAGGGAAATACAGTTCTAGCCGGATTATTTTTTCTTATAGGCATTTCGATCAGTTCTCGAAAGGCAACTCTCTATACTATCTTAGGAGCACTTCTTCCTATTCCTCTAGCTATTTTGCTGGAAGTAGATGCTACAAACTTAAATACCGGATTAATGGGCTATAATGGTGTATTATGTGCCATAGCTTTAGGAGGAACGACATGGAAAAGTGGAGTATGGGCAGGATGCTCAGTCTTATTGTCCACTGCATTACAGATCCTAGGAATGGGATTGGGTATCATTACCTTAACCGCTCCTTTTGTTATATCTGTATGGATTATAATAATGATACAGAAAGTAATGAGGATACAGAATAAATAAAAGACTATTTGTACTATTTGTTACTAGTGAAAATATCAAATAATCTCGGAGTATTATACTTGGCAGGAGCCTCCTATATTATTTAAATGAGTATAAAATATTACCACATTTAAGCCGAAAGACAAGCGTACATTAGTCCAATGAGTGTAATGTAAGAAACTATCATATCACTTTTTTAGCTGAATTTAATTATATTGTTATAGAATACAGCAAAGTGAATTAACCTTCTTACTCATATAAAGTGATATAAACAATTTCCCGCATAATAAATGAACCATCATACATTCATACTTAATGTTTAGATTTATATATCTATTAAACTTCAAATAAAAGCAAGTCACCACAACAACTTCAATAAATAAAGTTATATATTTTTTCAACATAAATAAATATATTGATTAAATATACCCTATATCAAAATTATTCTTTCAAAATATACACTCAATAATTTTTTTATTATCATCTATATAATATATATTTGCAATTAAAAGTAACCATAAATTACAATAGCTATGAAAACAAAATTTAAAGATCTCCTAAAAAGCATTTTTTTAACATCTGTAGCTTCACTTATTTCATCTAGCGAAGCCAATGCTATATCTTATGACCTTTCAAGAATAAGTGATGACAACAACATTGAACAAGGAAAAAAGAATGATCTCTCACAGAAATATATACTTAAAATCCATAACGACAACTCATTTTTAATAGCAGGACATAGAAGCCATCGCTCGCACTCTTCACATAGATCTCATTCTTCACACAGATCTAGTAGCTATGGAAGCTATAGTGGTTCTTCAACTACTACAAGCTCCAGCACTTCAACCTATAACACTAATACAACGACTAGCACAAAGACTACTTACTCATTAGGAGAAAGAAATATTATTAGTGGTGTTTCAGGTAAAGATGTTGCAGAATTAGCTAATAAATTAGTCAAGATAAGATATATAATAGAGTCAGACATAGAAAAGAATTATTCTGGAGATGTCAAATATTCTATTAGACTAGAAAATGCTATTAAGAAATTTCAAAAGGATCATAATCAAGTGGTAGACGGTATTGTTGGAAAGAAAACAATTGAAGCTATTAACAAACAAATAGAACTAATAAATCGTAAAACAGTAAATACGGACGTTCAAAAATATAATTTAGGAGACCGCATACTTAAAAAACAAATGCAAGGGTACGATGTAACCCAACTTAAAAACATCCTAATCGACAAAGGATATTTATCTGGAAAACTACTCAAGGGAACTTCCCTTTTTGATGAAGAAACAGAAAAAGCCGTTATTAAATTCCAAAAATCAATAGGAATAGATGCTGATGGCATTGTAGAAACCCAAACAGTATATTTTCTAAAAAAGTAATATTCAATTATGATTAAGGCTGAATTAAGGTCAGAAAACACATTTTGTTTTACAATCAATGCCTCTATATTCAATGAGCGTGTATTGACCAAAGCATTATATTGGTATGCAGAATCATTTATTATTTATTGGAATAAAAACAAAGATAATTTATTTGAAATAACTTTGGAACTTAAACCAAGCGCAAACAAGATATACACATTTGAATATGTAACCCATAAATTTAATCAAGATTTAATTGATTATAAAAACAGAGATTTGATTACTAATGAAACTAAAGATATTCGTAACATCTTATATGTAAAGGCTTTTGCTAACAACGATGATTTTGAGGATTTTAATTTAGCATCGGAATAATGAATCACTACTATTTATTACCATTCCGCTTCGAAAGAATCAAGGAACAAGAATTACTCGTCAATGAATTGGGTGATTTCATTTTCGTGCCAACAGGCACTACAGAACGAATCATCAAACGCCAACTTAACAATCAAGAGGATCTTTACAAGGATTTAGTTGCTAACTTCTTTATCTCTGAAAGTCCTATCCCAGAGCTAATAGACAATATAGCAACACGACTAAGAACTAAAAAGGCCTTTCTCGATTTATTTACATCACTACACATTTTTGTCTTAACTTTAAGATGTAATCAAAATTGTATTTATTGTCAGGCTTCAAGCAAGGAAAGCTGTGAAGCTATCTATGACATGAAAGAAGAACATCTTTTCAAAGCCATAGATTTGATGTTTCAAAGCCCATCACACTCCATTACAATGGAATTTCAAGGTGGAGAACCATCCCTACCTTTCCAACTACTACAGAAAGCAGTAAAAAGAACTGTTGCATTAAATCAAGAATTTAAGAAACAAATAACATATGTTTTATGCACAAACTCCATCAACCTAACAGATGAAATACTATCACTTTGCAAAGAATATAATATACTTATCTCAACTTCCCTAGATGGTCCAGCTTTCATTCATAATCATAACCGAGGAAAAGCTGATAGCTATAACCGTGTAATAGAAGGAATTAACAAAGCTAGGAATTATTTAGGAACAGACAGAATATCAGCACTAATGACCACATCAGAGTTGTCAATAAATCATCCCAAAGAGATTATTGACAATTATTTGTCGAATGGTTTTAATAATATATTTCTTCGCCCCCTAAATCCTTATGGATTAGCTCTTAACAATACAAATTGGGAAACATATTTCGATAATTTCATAGAATTCTATAAATCTGCATTGAACTATATTATTGACATAAATATTCAAGGCCGATTCTTTGTTGAAGAATTCACCTCCATATTATTACGTAAAATTCTTACTCCTTTTACAACAGGTTTTGTTGATTTACAATCTCCCTCCGGAATCATCAACAGTGTTATTGTTTATAATTACGATGGTTATGTATATGCATCTGATGAATCAAGGATGTTAGCAGAATATAATGACAACACATTCAAGTTAGGACACGTTACAGATAAATATGAAAGTATTTTTTATGGAAGAAAGGCTCAACAAATAGCCCTAATTTGGGGAACTGAATTTATTGCAGGATGTGCCGATTGCGCTTTTCAATCTTACTGTGGAGCTGACCCTGTACGAAACTACTCTGCTCAAAATGACATGTATGGTTTTCGTCCTACTTCTTCTTTGTGCAAAAAACACAAAGCAATTATCACCTATATATTCTACTTAATTCAGAATGAATATGATAGGGTTATGCCAATATTCAAACAATGGATCAATAGAAATGAAAATGAATTTTGATATAAATTCCAATGATAATTCACTGTTCGTTACCTCACAATGTAATAACAGATGTTTAATGTGTGCACAACCACCATTAAACAGGGATGACATCGATTCCTTTTGGAACAAAAACATCAAACTAATAGACAATGCTCCCAACGGATTAACTAATATAGGGATCACTGGTGGAGAACCAACGCTGTTGCAAGAAAAATTAATACACTTAGTTGAATATATAAAACTTCGTTATCCAGAGAGTCTAATACATATACTTACTAATGGGAGAGCCTTTTCAGACATTCGCTATACCATGAAATTTAAAGAAATTTCCAATCTTTTATTTGGCATTCCATTACACTCTGACTTTTCAATAGACCACGATACCATAACACAAGTAAAGGGTTCTTATACAGAAACAATGAAAGGATTATATAATCTCGCAAGTATAGGGGCAGACATAGAATTGCGTATAGTCATTAACAAAATGAATTACCAAAGACTACCCCAATTATCTGAATTTATATGGAAGAATCTACCATTTGTTGCATACATATCATTCATGGGATTAGAAGACACTGGTTATTCGATCAAAAATCACAATAAAGTTTGGATCGACCCGATTGATTATCAAAAAGAGCTTGAAAAGGCAGTTGTAAATTTAGCAGAATGGAAACTAGATGTTTCTATTTTCAACATTCCTATTTGTTTACTAAAACCATCATTATACAAATTCGCAAAAAAATCGATTTCTGATTGGAAAGTCTGCTATATAGATGCTTGTTCTAAATGTTCTAAAAAGCATGAATGCTGCGGTCTATTCTCAACATCCAAAATACAAAGTCCCAGTATAAAACCCATATAATAAAACAAAAAACGAGCTATACTTACATATAGAACTAGAATATTTGATTCAACGTATCAATACAAAAATAAAAGTTTTTATCAGTTTTACCCTCATACTCTCACCCTTGCGTTAATCTCCCTATTCATCAAAGTTTCAGGTATGAAGATAAAAGTACCATCTTACCACACGAAATAGCTGCTTTTATGCTGTGAAAAATGCTGTAGTGCAGTAAACTTAAAAATAGCGCATCCAAACTCCTTGAACTAAAAAGAGTTTGGATACCTCAATATTTATAGTAAAAAACACTATTTATAAAGTTTCAATGAAATCTTAGTTATATCCGAATGAATAACCAAATATCTTTTTTTCTACATTCTTTCTAAAAAAGATTACCTTTTCACTTACTATCCTCTTTTCCCTTACTATATTTTTCTCTTTCTATTTTCAACAATTCCTCAAACAATTTCACAGCTTGCTCCATTGAAAAGTGATTGAGATTTTCCACATGAGTGATAGGACCTATATTAGATGCACTCACATGGCAGTTTTCATAAAAATTGTTTGTGCTATATAGGACTGTTTCTTCCGTGAATTTCTTTAAGCCATCTTCCGTGACACCTAACGCGTCAGCTACTTGTTTTAATTTATCGTCATCTATTTTTTCCGATTGCTCCATTTTGGAAATAGCCTGTTTAGTCACTCCCAATAGTTCACCCAAATCAGTCTGCGTCATACCACGAAGACGCCGTATTCGTTCTATTTTCCGTCCCAAATGCGAATTGTTTGTATAAGATTCTGTTTCCATAATAATAAATTTATTTTTAACTTATCTCAATCTACTAATTTATAATCACTTATTTTTCAGTAACTCCACTTTCTCCCTTTCACTTTGGAGTAAACGTTCATACAATTCCACTATTTTATCCACTGGATTGAATTGTTGTGCGATTGATGTAGAACCTTGTTCAAAGGTGTTGTCTCTGATATTATTAATATTATAGATAGCCTTCTCCACATCAAAGTCTTTAATCACTTCTGCAGATATTCCCAACACAGAAGCAATTTGATTTAAAAGACCTTCTTCTATTTCTTCCTGTTTTTCAATCTTTGAGATGACCTGCTGGTTTACACCAAGATCAGCCGCTAGAGCTTCTTGCTTCATACCAAAGTAAACACGGATCTTTTGCAGATTATGCCCTACATGTCTCCGGTTCGCTTTATCTTTTACTTCGATATCCATATCATTATTTTTTTAAGTAGTACATTGAGACAAAGATAGTAAAAATCAACCCAAATCAAATCAAAGTCAACTTTATTTTTTTCAATCCCCAGTTCTATATGCATAATTTTGTCCTGTCAGTTTTTTACTGACAGGAATCGTGGCGCCACATTCAAAACAGTATCAGAATGATATTCAATTGACATTGACATTCTGAACAATCATCATTTAACCAATAAAATCTAATAGCCTATGGGGTAAGTAAAGTCGTTACAATCGAGACATAGCTTTAAATTGTCCGAAAATTTAGCTATCCAAAAACAAATTAGTAAACATACAATTAAACAAAAAGCATGAAATCATTTTCTGATAAAACAAACATAGGGTGGAATAATCCCCTAAAGACTGTTTATAAAATGAATTTTTACCTATTATTCCTATTAATAGATTCATTATTGATACTTGGATCAACACGGGCTTATTGCCAACAGAGCAGAACGATCTCTGGTATAGTGAAAAACTCTCAAGGAGAGACTATTATCGGAGCGAATATCGTTGAAAAAGGTACCAGTAACGGGACGATTACGAATGTAGACGGACTGTTCACACTGCGCGTAGCACCCAATGCAATATTAAAGGTATCTTATATGGGATACACGGAACAGGAAGTCAATACACGCAACAAGAACAAGGTGGAAATCATACTGACGGAAGACGCCAGACTGATTGATGAAGTAGTGGTGGTAGGATACGGATCGGTCAAAAAACGGGATTTGACGGGTGCAGTAACCTCCGTCAAGAGCGCGGAAGTGCTGGCCGCTCCTACCAATAATGTGATGGAAGCCCTTCAAGGTAAGATACCCGGAATGGATATCACCAAAACTTCGGGACAGGTAGGAGGTGATGTCACTATCCTGTTACGTGGTTCACGATCCATCTATGGCAGCAACGAACCGTTGTTTATTATCGATGGAATCCCCGGCAGCTATAGCCAAGTCAGCCCGTCAGACATCGAGAGTGTAGATGTATTGAAAGATGCTTCTTCCACCGCTATTTATGGTTCCGCAGGAGCAAACGGCGTTGTCATCATCACCACCAAAAGAGGAAAAGAGGGAAAAGCTACCGTAAATTTCGATGCTTATTACGGATTCAGCGGTTCACCCAACTACAGACATGGGATGACACGGGATGAATGGATCACCTATCAACGGGAAGCCTATAAATATAAAAACGGTGACTATCCCACCGATATGTCCGCCCTACTGGGAAAACAGGATTTTATAGATGCATACAACGACGGCAAATGGATAGACTGGATAGATGAAGTTTCGGGCAACACGGCTACCACACAGAAATACAGTCTTTCGGTCAGTAGCGGCACTGAAAAGACAAAATTATTTGCTTCGACTTCCTACAACCGGGAGGAAGGTTTACTTAGTAACGAGAATCTGAACAGATATTCGTTACGCCTCAATCTGGATCAGCAGATATTTTCGTGGGCAAAGGTGGGCTTTACTTCCAATTTAGTCTACCGTGACTTGAACTCCGGCGTGAAAAACACATTCACCAAATCTCTCTCCGCCATCCCGCTGGGTGATGCTTATACCGAAGAAGAGGAGATCAATCACGAATACATCACGGGCCAATATTCCCCGATGAGTGATTTCATAGAGAATCAGTATGTAGACAACACCCGTTCCACCTACCTGAACATGAGTGGCTATGTCGAACTAACTCCCGTCAAAGACCTGACTTTTACCAGTCGTGTCAATGGTACTTTGAATCACTCACGCCACGGGCAATACTGGGGAGAGAAGTGTAATGCCAACCGTCCGTCTTATGCAGGTTCACCGCATGCTTCCATCACCAACAACAATGCCTGGAATTACACTTGGGAGAATATTCTCGCTTACAACACAACCATCGCCAAAGACCATAATCTGGGAGGTTCACTGATTACTTCCTGGAATAAGAACCAGTCGGAAAGTAGCATGGCTGCCGCCAGCGGTCAGATGGTAGATCAATGGTCTTTCTGGCGACTGACATCGGGTACTTCCCAACATGTGGAATCCGACTTCGCACAGACACAGAAAATGTCTTTTGCCTTCCGTCTGAACTATTCGTACAAGGGCAAATACCTGTTTAATTTCTCTACCCGTTGGGATGGTGTTTCACAATTTTCTACCGGACATAAATGGGATGCTTTCCCCGCAGGCGCACTGGCGTGGAGAATATCGGACGAGGCATTTATGGAAAAGACACGCAGTTGGCTGGACAACCTGAAGTTGAGAGTGAGCTACGGTATCACGGGTAACTCGGGAGGAACCACCGCATACAGTACCACAACACAAGCATACGTATATACCGCTTCGGGAATTTCCATTAACGGGAAGATCGTTCCTTTCACACAGTACTCTGGTACTTACGGTAGTTCCGACCTCGGATGGGAAAAATCATACAACTGGAATATAGGGTTGGATTTCGGTATCCTGAACGGTCGCATCGACGGCTCGGTAGAATGGTTCAAGACGACAACCAAAGGATTATTATTCAAACGTACATTGCCCATTACCAGCGGTCTGACCGGATGGGGATCGCCTCTGGCCATCTGGCAGAACATCGCCCAGACCAGCAATCAAGGTGTGGAAGCAACGATCACTTCGCACAACATACGGCACAAGGATTTCACCTGGAACACGACTTTATCCGTCACCTGGAACAAGGAACAAATAGACGAACTACCTGATGGTGACCTGATTGCTGAAAACCTGTTTGTCGGTGAACCGATTAAAGCCATTTACGGATATAAGTATGCCGGAATCTGGGGAACCGATACTCCGCAGGAAACATTAGATGCCTACGGCGTAAAACCCGGCTTCATCAAGATAGAGACCTTAGACCAGAAAGGTGACGGAGGCGTACATAAATACAGCACGGAAGACCGGCAAATTCTGGGACATTCCAATCCGGACTGGATCATCGGATTCAACAATTCCTTCACCTACAAGAATTTTGATTTATCTGTCTTTGCCATGGCGCGTTACGGACAGACGATCAACAGTGACCTGCTCGGCTATTATACCGCCGAACAGAGCGTTACCAAGAATCAGCTGGCAGGCGTAGACTACTGGACAGAGGATAATCAGGACGCCTATTTCCCCCGTCCCGGAACGGCAGATGAGCAAAAAACCGTATATCCTTCATTAAGAGTACGCGACGGTTCCTTTATCAAGATTAAGAATATCACACTGGGATATACACTGCCCGTAAACATATCACGCAAGGTTTTGATGGAAAAATGCCGCATCTATGCCACAGCCTACAATCCGTTCATCTTCGTAAAAGACAAGCAGTTGAAAGATACCGATCCCGAAACCAACGGTTCGGACGCATTCCCTACCTACCGGCAATTTGTTTTTGGCGTTAATTTGACATTCTAACTAAAGATTATAATCATGAAAAGTATATATATAAAATTCATATTTTGCAGCGTACTGCTCTCGGCCCTGTCTCTACACTCCTGCACTTTGGACGAGTACAACCCGGGTGCATTTACCAAAGAGGCTTTGGCTACTTCCATCGATGGATATGAAACCCTGATTAACCAGTGTTATTTTGCCATGGAAAGGTTTTATTATGGTGCTGCCGACTGGATGTCACTGACTGAAGGTGACACCGATCTTTGGACGTATAAAGCCAATGAATCAACCAGTTACACGCAGTGGTTCTGGTTTTTCGCAGGAACATCGCCCAATACGACTTACACCAATAATTGGTGGAACGGGACGTACGATGGTGTGGGAGCCTGTAACGAAGCTATCGCATTAGGAGACAAGCCTCCTTACACCACGGAAGAGGAACGGAATGCAAAGATTGCGGAAGCCCGTTTTCTTAGAGCTGTGTATTATTTCAATGCAGTGGAACAATTCGGAGCAGTGACAATGCTCACAGAACCCGTAGTAACGGAAACACTGACTTACTCCCCCACCCGCACCGATCCGATGACTATCTATCAGGAAGTTATTATCCCCGATTTGAGATTTGCATCCGAATGGTTGCCAACAGGTACGCATGCAACAACTACCACTCCGACAAAGAAAGCCGCTCTCGGTTTTCTGGCTAAAGCCTGCTTGCAGACGTACGAATATGGAAGCACCGAATATTTGCAGGAAGCTCTGGATGCAGCCAAGAAATTGATTACCGATTGCGAAACTGGCGGTGGGAAATACAATACGTATATGTATCCATCGTATAGCGAGGTGTTTAAAGAGAGTAACAACTGGGAAAACAAGGAAGCTCTCTGGAAACATCGCTGGTATGCAGGAGCAGACGGACACGGATCAAGCAACGGGAATTACAAGTTGAATCGCAACGACGAGTATTTCTTATGTAATATCAATAAATTCGGTGCACGTGAAGACAATCAGGAGACACGGCTTACCTGGGAAGGTTCAATTACCGGTATCTTTATGCCTACGCAGCATTTATTGAGTTTGTATGTGCAGAAAGACGGAACATTAGACCCCAGATTTCACGAATCGTTCACTACAGAGTGGAACGCGAACAAGAATTACACCTGGGACGAAAGTGCCGTGCACATGTATGATAAGGAAGAAGCCGTCATCGGCAAAGCCCTGAATAAAGGTGACTTAGCCATTAAATTCATCATGCCGCAAGACATGGATTACGCTACAGAGAAGCAAAAAGAACATATTTCAGATCATTTGCTGATTGATTATCATCATGTATATAGTGATGACAATCATAATGTGAACATGAATTATGCTTATACAAACGTCACAGGCAATTACAAGAATGACGGCACGAACGAAAATCAGTTCCGCTACTATTATCCGTCACTGAATAAACATAACAGCAGTAATTATTATGTAGCCAATGCTTCCAAACAGAGAAACGGTAATCTGAATGCAACATTTATCATGCGTATGGCAGAAGTTTATTTGATTGCGGCAGAAGCAGATATTTACCTGAATGGCGGTGCGAATGCAGCCGGTTATATCAACAAGGTTCGTGAACGTGCCGGAGCAAATCCACTCACAGGGAGTATTACGATGCGGGATATCTTAGACGAAAGAGGCCGTGAACTTTGCGGAGAATATTGCCGCTTCTATGACTTGAAACGGACAGGAATGTTTAAGAACTCGGAATATCTGGAGAATACTCATCCGGATCTGGTCCGGTTCTTCCATCCGAATTATGCGTTACGTCCCATTTCAACTACTTTTACAGCCACGATCACCAATGGCGGTGAGTACCAGAATCCGGGATATTAAGTAGGAATTTCAATATGTACAGGTGCTATGGAGTCAATCCTGGCACCTGTATATTATCATAAATCCAGATTTTAACCTCACAATTAAGTAATTCAGAGCATAAGAAATGTTTCTTTCTCCACAGTACTTATTTAAGACAGTATCTGTAATCGCAATCTTTTACTTTTATAAATCCATTACTCAATAATGTCCTTATTGATATAATATTTTCTTCATCGGGATCAGCTAGTATCTCTTTCCCTCCTATTTCTGCAATTTTCTCAATCAGTTTTTTTACAATAACTCCACCAAACCCCTTACCCAAATATTCTTCTTCACCTATGAGGTAACCTATTTCAAAGACTGTCTCTTTTTTATCAACAGTTCTTCCATAATGTTCCGGGATATATTCTTTTTCAAAATAGCAATCCAAGTATAAACAGAAACCAATAGCTTTATCATTATAATAGACAATGAAGTGATTCATATAATGATATTGGGTATTTCTATTATTTATTTCATTCAACCAAGCCGCCTTATGCTCTTCTCCATCGGGACAGAACCATTTATTAATATATTCTTTAGCCAGCCATTTGCTGAAAGTGTCTACATCTTCATCACGCAAAGGCTTTATTGTAATCTTATCATTCTCAATATTCATATTTTTATGGTGAGACATTAGCCTCTGCTATAAATTTCATAATTCCAGTTGTTTGAAATACAAAGATATAATTTTCTGTATAATAAAAAACGTCTAACAACAATCCATTAAAATCCCATAGCATCTTTCACTAAACCCATCTCTTCATGAGAGGTTAACTTCTCCAATAACAGCAATGCAACTCCATACGATGTTTGAGGACAATAAGAAGTTATGATATTATCATCTACCACAATGGGAGTATTCACGATGGTTGCTCCAAAACCCTCAAGAATTTTCTGCTTATGTGCACCCCTAAGGTGGTAAGTTGTTGCCCTCCGGCCATTCAAGACCCCGCTTTTCCCAACAGGTAGAGCACCGACACAAACTGTTGCAATCCATTTCTTTTGTGAATCAAACAACCGTATTAACTCCAAAAGTTGCTCATTATATGCTTCCTCATAAAACCCAAATTCCTCAAATCCGCCGGGTATCGCAAGCGCATCATAGTCATCCGCAGATACTTCATCTATGACTTTATCCACCAAAACGGGAACATTGAAAGAACTAATCACTTTTCTATTCAAGCCACAGGTAACAACATCGATTTTACAATCAAAGTCCGTCTTTGCCCATCCCATAACATCAATAAAAGCACTGAACTCAATCGTTTCAAACCCTTTAGCAAGGAATACCAATAATTTCATAATCAATCGGGTTATATATTAAACAATTTATGAATGCTGCAAAGGTAGACATATTCATCATAGCCTGAAATGACATTATTCCGTCAAAAACTGCCATATTTATATTATCTTTGTTCACAGTAAAAATTGAAAAGACCATATATGGAGAAAAGATATAAGCACATCGCATTTCTTGTAATACCCAATGCAACATTGCTCGATATTACAGGTCCCTATGAGGCCTTTTCACTCGCCATACAATGCCTGAAATCTTATCATAAAGACACTACGTATGTGCTGCATACATTATCATTAGATAAAAACAGGATAGTCAAAACATCATCGGGGCTTTGCCTGCAATGCGAAGGTTCTATCAAGTCGTTGAATTACCCCATAGACACGCTGTTCATTCCCGGTATTCCCGAAAGTCTTGAAGACATGGTTGGCCCCAAGACATTATCATGGATAAAGCAACAATCCATGCAAGTACGGAGAATCTGTTCTATCTGCACGGGGGCTTTCATTTTGGCGGAAGCATCCATCCTTGACAACAGAAAAGTCGCTACCCATTGGAAATTATGCCACAAGCTGGCTAATGACTATCCATCTTTAGATGTTGACAGCGAGTCTATCTTTATTAAAGACGGACATGTATACACATCAGCCGGAGTTTCCTCGGGAATAGATTTGGCCTTGGCATTAATAGAAGAAGATTTCGGACGAACTTTGGCTTTAGAAGTAGCCAGAGAACTCGTCGTCTACCTGAAGCGACCGGGTAATCAAGCACAATTTAGCGTTACTCTAAAACATCAGGATAGCGATTACAAGCCTATCCAGAATATTAAAGATTGGCTGTTAGAACATTTAAAAGAAAAAATAACAGTAGAAGATTTGGCCGAACAAGCACTGATGAGTCCAAGAAATTTTGCACGCGTGTTTACCAGAGAAACAGGAATAACACCAGCTAAATATGTCGAGAAACTAAGGCTGGAAGCCGCCTGTCGTTTGCTCACAGAAACTCAACATACCTTAGAAACAATTTCCCTTGAATGTGGTCTGATGAATATAGACAATATGCGCAGATTATTTATAAAACACCTAAAAGTAACACCATCCGATTATAGGAGATAGCCCCCCGATTATCGTCAGGATAATGACCAGTGGATAGCTCTGCAAGATTATCAAAATGCAGATTGGACTAACTGAATCCAGTTGTGGAAGTTTTATAATTTACATATCATTCAAGTTATTCATTCTGTAAATGTACACAAAATTAGATCATTATTGGTGCAATTTCGAAAAGTGCAAGATTTGACATTTTTACAAAATTGCTATGACAAATCAAAGTTTTTCCCTATGTTTGTATTAAGGGGCAACAAGATTTAAAATCTCAGTATTCAATGACAGGACAGAATATAAAAATGCAGTAAATGAGATTCTTATAAGCTCCCGGTTCCATTCCACAATTTGTAGAAATTAGATTAATACATATACTATGAGAAACAAATTTCAGAAATCAAGAAGCATAAGGATATTTATTTCATCCACCTTTCAAGATATGCAGAGCGAAAGAGATATGCTGGTTACCAAAGTTTTTCCAAGACTGCGACAGATTGCCTACGAACGCAATGTCACACTGACTGAAGTCGATCTGCGATGGGGAATCACCGAAGAAGAAGCAAAATCAAGCAAAGTAGTGGAAATATGCTTGGACGAGATACGGAACTCACACCCGTTTTTCATCGGATTATTAGGAGAAAGATACGGTTGGTGTCCATCGAAAGAAACACTCATTGAACACCAGGCCATGCCTGACAGATATGAATGGCTTGCCGCTGACCTCGATCGTGGAATGAGTATTACGGAAATTGAAATTCAATATGGCGTACTCCGGTCGCTCGAACCGGTCTATGCTTCGTTCTATATACGGGAAGCGGATGAAAAGACGATGGAAACCGACCCAAGGCAGGCGCAGTTAAAAGAAACAGTAAGAAATAACAAAAGATATAACACCTATGATTACTGTTCCCCCGAACAATTGGGCGAACAGGTGGAATCGGAATTCAGGGCATTACTCGACCACCTTTTCCCCAAAGATAAAGTCGAGGATCCTGCCGTACACGAAAGACAGAAACTACAAGCCTTTCTGGATGACAAATCGGATAATTATATACCCAATAAAGCTTATATCTCCTATCTGGACAAGTTTCTAAACGATACAACCAACCAGCATCTGGTGATTACCGGAGAAAGCGGTATGGGTAAGAGTGCCCTTTTGGCTTATTGGCTTAAAAATATCATCGAAGATGATCGGTGGAATGTGGTAGCACACTTTAGCGCCAACTCATCGCAGAATTTGGACACGACGGATATTGCGAAGCATATAACCACCCAGATAGACTCTCTATACGGACTTGAGCAGATGGAGGAAAACGACCGACAAATCGAGCACAATGCTACCGATACAGATAATATAGATTACCAGAAACTAGCCTTGAGGGCCCAACTAATTGCCGGACAAAAACCTTTACTAATCGTTTTGGACGGCGCCAATCAACTTTCGGACCGGAATCATAGAACAAAACTATTAAACTGGTTGCCTGACTTCCCGGACAATGTAAAAATAATCTTTTCAACTATCGAGGAAGATAAAACCATGCAGGTATTCAAAAAACGGAAATACCCTGTAATAACAGTCTACCCCTTACTGCTCGACCAACGCAAGGAACTGATTGTAGACTTTTTCGATCGTTATCGCAAGCGGCTGTCCGAACAACAACTGACCATGATACTCAAAGGCAGTGACATAACAGACAACACCATGGTACTGATGTCATTACTTGAGGAAATCAGATGTTTCGGAAATTTCGACAGCCTGACCAGCTTCATCAGCCAAATGACTAACCTGCCAGACATCAACTCGTTTTTGACAGACTATTACAGCGCAAAGAGCAAATATACAACACACCACTTTACCCCTCGCTAACATCAGACTTGCTGTCACTGATAGCATTATCCAAAGATGGATTATCTGAAACAGAACTGATTGCAATTAGCAACATCCCGTCGCTCTACTGGTCTCAATTCTATTGTGCAAACACGGCTCACCTAATGATTAGGGACGGACGAGTGGTTTTTGCACACGACATGATACGACAGGCCATTGAACAGAAATACCTTAACAGCGAAAGAAAAGTACAATTAAGACAGAACATAATAGACTATTTCAATCGCGAAGAAAACAATAACTTCCGCAAGATGGAGGAACTCCCCTATCAACTTTATCACGCCGAAAAATGGGACGAGCTCCACGAATGTATTTCAACACTCGGCTATATGAGCCGACAGTTTAGCACCAACAACATTCACGAATTCATACTTTACTGGCGTACACTAAAACAAGCCGATGCTTCAAAATATAAAATTTCACAAGCCTATATTGAACAGATTATGGGAAGTATGGCTGAAAAGGCTGAAATGGTAGTTATGCTACAATGGGCTTATTGGCAGATGTTCCGCAAAGACGTTATCCGGCTGACCAACATCTGTATTTCTTATCTGAATGATTTGGATGCAGCCTACGAACTGGTAGAATTCCTAATCCGTATGTGCGACCAGATGGCCGACGGCGATACCAGTGAAGAACGCTGCTCGTTCCACAATCTGGCTGGTATGATCTGTATTCGCAAAAAAGAGTACATCCAGGCGTTAAAGGAATATAGGGAAGGATTATCACTTGCAGTCCATGCTTACGGAGAAGACGACCTGAAAATAACATCTTACCTGTGTAACATCGCTGATGTATACCACAGTATCGGCGAATCACAAGATCCGGTTGATAAGAACGCATTGGAAAAAGCGAAGCTGATCCTCGAAAAGGTCCTCAAGATGCGCAAATCCATCCTGCCGGACATGCATGATGATATTGCCGTAGCATACGATAATCTCGCCGGTATATACAGGTTGCTTGGTGAAGAAGAACTTGCTAAGGAATATCGTCTGAAAAGTCAGGACATATATGTCAGTCTCAAAGGTGAGAATGATATTGATGTAGCCATCGCCTATCATAATTATGCACTCGAATGCCGCATGGAACAAGATTTTGACCAAGCCAGAGAGTATGCCGAAAAAGCCCTTACGATATATCAGCACATATTAGGAGATGAAAATACGCATACCCAAGAAGAATATCACTCGCTTGCAGAAATTGAGATGTATAGTGGAAACTATCCCAAAGCGACCGAATATATGAGACATGCGATAGATATTTACCAAAAGATTGGAGACCGTGACATGACGCTGGTCGAGCTACTGAACAGCCAGGCCTCCATATATCTTCGGGCCAACCAACCTGATCTGTCTCTCAACACAGCATTGGAGTGCATCAGTCTACTCGAAACATTAAAACAAACAGACTCAAAACTGGCTGCTACCATGTATGACAATCTGGGTAAAGTCTATCTCGTCCTAAATGATGAAAAGCTTTCGGAACATTATTATCTGAAAGGAGCCGAAACCTGGCATAATATGGATAACCTGGAAAAAGAGGCTGCCTCATACTCCTATCTGGCCGCAGCATACAACACTTTCAATCGTTTCGAAGACGCCGCAGTTGCACTCGAAAAATCACTTGCTTTGCTGGAAGAATGCGATAAAAGTCAGGATGAAGCAGCTGCCTATGCGAACAATAATTACGGTGCAATATGTTTCAGACTAGGACACATAGACAAGGCAATCGAACACATTGAAAAAGCCTGGGAGATACGCTCCGCCCTGTTCGGTCCCGACGATCAGATGGCCAGGCAGTACAAGGACACAGTTGACCAACTGAAACAGGCAAATGAAAATACAGAAGATTCGGCCAATGACCAACCCAATGAAAAGCAAATAGCCAATGCAAATGCCGAAATCGAAGAATTTGCAACCTACATCGGTATAGATGATCCGGCATTGACCGACACCTTCCGACAAGGGAGAGACGCCTTTCAGACGGGTTATTTTGAAAGAGCTGTCGACATGTTCAATCGTGCCCTTCATCATTGCAACCAAAAGGGAGTTGAAAAAATGTCAGTAGCCCGAAGCCTGATTTATCGCTATCTGGCTTATTCAATGGAAATGAAAAAGGAAGAAGACCAAGCAGAAGAATACTATCGTATGGCTGCCGACATCGCTATCCAAAACGATAATGACGCTGTGGCCGAACGGGTATTCAAAGACATGGCCGAATTCAATTGGAATCGAGGTAATTTCGAGCAGGCAGAAATGAGCTACTGGCATGAAATACGATGCTTGCTAAGTTTATATGGCTTCTACAACAAGAAAACGATAGCATGTCTGAACAACATAGCGCAGGCCATAACCAAACAAGATACTGTATACTGGCAAGTCATCCTCCGATGCTTCGAATTTGTTTATGTCCTCTCCAGCAATAACGAAGAATACAAGCAGTCACACCAAAGTGCAAGCAATGGAATCGGTACGTCGATTGAACATCTAAAACAAGAAGACGAATCGTTTGATGACCAAAACTACCGAATCGATCTCGAAAGTGCAGTAATTGTTCTGATGGATTACACAATCGGCTTAGGCATGTACAATACAACCCATCAACTGTACATCTCTTTTCTTGAAGAAATAGCCGCAAACAGTGGAATAACCGTAGACGGCTATTACCTGATTAGTTTACGAAGAATAACAATGGATGCCGTTTTGGATAATCCGCACAGGGTAATCACGGCGGGACTCAACTTGCTACAGAAGACTGAATCACAGCCTCCTTCCGACGAAATAAAAAGCCAAATAGAGATAACGATAGCAAATGCCTACTGCGACACCATGCAATATCATAAAGCCCTACCGCTCTATGAAACCAACCTGACTTACGAACCCAATCTCATCGTACCACTGGCCAAGTGTTACAATGCATTAAGCCACCCGCAAGAGGCTCTTCAGATGCTGGAAAATGCCATAGAGCAAGATCCGTCAATTTCCACATTGCCCGAAATTGACAAAGTTCTCGGTAAGATACTTCTTGACACAGGGCATATCAAGGAAGCCCTGGACGCCTTCAATCGTTACGAAGCTGACAAAACCGATACAGGAATCTCGCCTATGACTATCCACAAAGCTCTCGCACTCTATTTGTCCGGTAGCGAAATGGATGCCACGCAACTGGTACATTCTGCCATGAAACTACTGAAAGATGAGAGCAACGACCTTTTGTACAGGATATCCATCGGCATTGAATTGATTGATTATATGCTTCAAACAGGCAACATCGAACAGGCAGAAAAATTGATCGACCAACTTCACGGATTGTTGGAGGAATTGCCCGACAGTATGCAAGAGCCCTATAATACCCGCATTGTCGCAATAAGACAAGCCCAAAACTAAGAAAGAATAATAAACAGGTATAAAAATAATAATGTAATATGAATATTCAGGAAATTTTAAATATGCTTGACGAAGACATAGCACGTGCCGAAGAGCAACAACCAGATAACAAGGAGGAGAATATCGATTTTCTGTTGTCCGAATTGGAAGCATCTCGTGAATTGGACGAGGACCGGCTTGCGGAAAAATACCTGGCCATGCACACTATGTATCAATTCCTTACCCGACCGGGTAATCTTATCAAAATACTTGACTGTAAAGATCAGCTTACGCTAGGTGAATGCCTGCCTATGCTCACTTATCTTCCGTGGGTAAAAGACACCGAATTTGAACGGCTCTGTCTGGAAGCATCATTTTGCTCCCTGTATAACCATTTTCAATATGGAAATGAACTGGAAAAAGGTTTTGCAGCCATTGCAACCATAAAATTACTGCTTCATCACTCAGAGCAGCTTTTACCTTGTTTCGAAGAGTTTCAACAAATAGCCTACGAAAACGAGCACTTGCATAAACAGATGGACGAAGTGGATTTCCAATATGAACCCCAAATACTACTTTATCAGGTGCAGGCTTCGATGGTACCTTTCGTCCGGCGAGTTTACGAAATGTATCCGATGCTAGAAGAAGAAAGAATTAATGAATTCTGCAATAGAATCGAAGCAACACTTGCTGATTTAGAATTGTCGCAGGAGAGAATGATGTTTAAAACCCGACTGATTTATAATTTCATGATTGAAGCGGATATCAGGTGCTATGAAGGAATAAATGAAGAAGAGGAATGATAGTCATTCGACTACAAATAAATCCCGGCTTTGCGGTTTCATCCTTGAGCCGGGATTTATAAATGAAAGAAGAACCCGATATCCCGTTTCTGACTTTTCTTACCGCCAGTACTTACTATTTATTCAAATATCCATTTTTCGCAGCCTCCCAACCAATAATTGCAGTCTTTCGAATCTCTCCCCAGTGGTAATTACCCAACTCACCGGAAGAACGAATGACACGATGACATGGAATAAGAAAAGCTACGGGATTCTCACCGACAGCCGTTCCTACAGCCCGGCAAGCCTTCGGGTTATTAATACCTGCGGCTATATCTCCATAAGTAGTCAATCCGGCGACAGGGATTTTCAGTAAAGTTTCCCAGACCTTTAGTTGAAAGTCAGTACCTTTCAAATGCAGCTTTATATCTTTGAGCTTCCTCCAATCCTGCGTGAAGATGGATAAAGCATTTTGCTGCATCTCATCCACAGCCGGAGTAAACGTTGCATTAGGAAACTTCTTCAACAAGGAATGAAATGCCGCATCGTGATCGTCTGCAAACTCCAGACAACAAATACCTTTATTGGTAGATGCAATGAATAATTCACCAAAAGGACTTTTGGCAAAACTGTAATTGATAGAAAGATTTTCACCACCGTTTTTATACTCGCCCGGTGTCATGCCTTCTATATTTACAAACAAATCATACAATCTGCCCGTACCGGAAAGTCCCGTTTCCTGTGCCGTATCAAACAAAGACGCATGAGTCTCATCCAAGATTTTCTTGGCATATTCAATACTGATATATTGCAAGAACTTCTTAGGACTAACCCCTGCCCACTCCGTAAACATACGTTGGAAATGTGCCGTACTCAACGCCACTTCCCGGGCAATCTCATCCAGTCCCGGTTGCCTTTTGAAATTCTCCCTTATATACCCGATTGCCTGTGCAATACGTGCATAATCAAGCGTTTCTTGCTCATTCATAACAGAGGTTTGCCGTTTATTTCCAAATCCAGTAACCGTTTTTTAGCAGGAAGACCACCGGCATACCCCACAAGCGTGTGGTTACTGCCGATAACACGATGACACGGAGCAAAAATAGAAATAGCGTTCGCACCGTTAGCAGCGGCAACCGCACGGACAGCCTTCGGCATATCCAGCTGTTTTGCCAATTCTCCATACGATACAGTCGAACCGTATGGAATATCCAGCAACTTATACCATACACTTTTCTGAAAATCCGTACCTACAAAAAGCAAAGGCACTTCAAACACAGTCCGTTCACCATTGAAATATTCGTCCAACTGCTTAATCGCTTCCTGTATAACCTCGGATGTACTTTCTTCATAACAGGCTTTCAGCACTTTCCGTAACCTCCTGTCTACAATATCCCTATGACTTTCAACCGCCCAGTCACAAAGACAAAGCCGATCCTCAAACGAGCCAAGCATCAAATCGCCACAAGGAGAATGATAACACTGTATCCGAATGACATTGCCAACTATTTCTTTCCTTTTATCTTCCATCTTAACTTATTTTCGGGGATTGATAGCACTGCTTTTGTTTTCCACACCTGCAAAAATACATTTATTGTACTTACAACTGAAAAAGCAATCCATCATATTTTGACTTTCAAATCCATTTTAGTTTCCAATGCCACAAAATTACCACACATATATCTGATAAACAACCCGAAAATTGCGATTCTTATAAAATCCTTTATTCATCGGAGTTACAAGTGTGAGGGTAAACTACTCCACCTTTACCAAATGATAAAGCGTCCCCTTACGAGATTTACGACAAGGAATATTCAGTTTCTGAAGTGCGCGTCCAAACTGTCCCACCTTACTAATAGCCAACTTATCCCGTGTTTTCGTCTGCAAATAGCTCAAAATCTGCATGGCAGTCAGCCATTCGCCTTCCATTTCCTCCTCTACCGGATTAAGATAACAATGAAACAACTGTTCCAACGGACTAGCCTGTTCGAACTCACGGTTGGTCTGTTTCAATATATTTTCATCTTCATCATTCAGCCAATAACGTTCCCCTTTATAAATCGCCTCCATCGCTTGAGCATACAGCTGTTTGTAATTGATGGTAACGTTCGTTTGAATAGGAGCCGTCACCTCGATACAAATGAAACGGCGGCTACCACTGGGATCGGTAAGCAAATCTTTCTGATTGCTGGTTCCGATAAAAGAAGCATAACGCCTCATTTCCCGAATCGTATTACCGTAAGGCTTACGCAAATTCGCGACAGGCTTCTGCAACAAATGCTTCAGGAATCCTTGCTGACTGACATTAATCTGATCGAACTCATCAATATTAATCAGGAAAAAGCGTCCCAGATAACGTTCCGCCTCCTGCTTACTCTTGAAATCAATACTGTCCGTATAGCCGAAACGAAGTTCCGGCGGCAGGATAATGCGACAAAATGTAGACTTGCGATACCCTTGCGAACCGACCAGCAAAGGCGAAGTACTATTACCATGCTGCCGGTCAACTCCCCTCCAATGCGCCACCATACTAAGGAACCAACGGTAAAACAATTCCTGCCAATACGGATTATCACAAGGAACCAAACCGGCCAATGCACGAATACGCTCCTTTCCATCCCAACGCCCTGCCTCATAAAGATATTCTTCGACAGGATTGTACAAAGGAACACATTCCGAATTCAGAAAACGATCCACATCACGGTCCCACGCACTAATTCCCTCTTTCAATGCATTGATTGCAATGCTGTTGCGCACCCGTTTATCCACCGGCTTAAAGCAAAAATGAACGGAGTCACGCTGACGATATTCCAAATCATCCAGCACCGTATTGTAACGGAATTCATAACGGCGTTTCATAAACTCTTCCAGCAGAAAAGCCGTCTCCTGCTCTTTGCTGATGCTGCTTTTCTTGCCGAATCCCTTACATTCCTGGTAAAGATTATGGAGTATCGAACGAATCGCCTGTTCTTCCTCCTCGCGATAATAATGAATCATCGTCTGCCGTATCGCTTCCTCTTCGGGGACACCCGCTTTGAAACAATGCTCGGCAAGGCGGACCAGCAAAGACTGTAAGTCGTCCCCACGTTTCCAGTTCTCCATTTCCTGAAGTGCCCTGTTCAATGCCGCTTCATAAATCTTCGTGAACGTTTGTGCCGACTCATATCCCGGTTGCAATCGCAATAACGGATTTTTCTCCTCCTGCTTCCGCTGGCGGAAAGTCTCTTCCCCCGGCATCGTAAGCGGCTGTTCCAAACAAAACGGCACTGCATCCGGATTATAATAAGGAGCCTCATCCAACGTCATACGACATTTCTGTGTCAACACAGGTTCCTTCAGATCGATATCGAAAGGCAACATCGGCTGATAACATTTCACAGCCAGCCGATAAGCATGAACATGAAACAGTTCCGCCTCCGCCTCTTCAGATGGCAACCCTCCATCGTCCGGCAAGGCAAAACGAACCCATATCTTCACACTACGACCGCTGGAACCACAAAAAGCAGCAAAAGTCTGTGGCAGAAGTGCCGCTTGCCGTTTCACAAATTCCGCTTCCGACCCACCGGCCAACCGGCTCACTTCCAACTGTACCAATCCGTTATACTGCTTCATCTTCCGTTCACCCTCTTTGGTCCGGGTATATTCCACAGCAGAATAAATGTATGGCAACTTATCTATATGTTCGTACCGGGCATACGTACCTTCCAGTAACGGTATAATTTCCCGCAAAGCCGTGATATGCCCCGCTTTGGTTTCCGTTTTCATTTTGTCGAATAATGTGCCTGCCTCACAAATGCTAAGAGTCTCTTTTCCGCTCCCGTTGTCTTGTCTGATTAAAGTAATTTTCATCCTATTTTTGTCTATTTTTTTCTACAATTACATCTACCTATTTAATTCCTGTAAAGATACGCTTTTATCTTCCGGTAAACAAGCATTTTATCCGATAAATACCTGCATATTATTTGCATTTGCCTTATTATTTATGTATCTTTGCTTAGTAGTTGTCAAGGGCTCACCCGTGTGAACAAACAGGCTATCAATTGTAAATAAAAACGTCTACAGACGTAAACAGCCTTGTTCACATGGGTGAGCCCTTGCAAAGCATTAGAGCTTAACAAAAGAAACATTAAGCATTAATGTATTACTATCTAAGAGAATACATAACAAGAACAGTTCATTTAAAACAAATATAGAGCTATGGCAATATTATTCGATTGGTATGAAGACCCGAAGCCTTCAAACAAACAGCAGGGAGAAAACGGAAACACCCTGCATCCGCGCATCAAATACAACGGTTCCACAGGGACCGACGTACTGCGCCGACGTATTCAAGAACGTTGTTCACTGACAGAAACAGACGTCACAGCCGTACTTGATGCGCTTTCGCACATCATGGGACAGGAATTGGCGGAAGGACGCCAAGTTCATCTGGACGGCATCGGTTATTTCCATCCCTGCCTGACAACCACGGAACCTGTAACGGTAGACACAAAACGGAAAGTGACCAAAGTGAAGCTAAAGGCCATTCAGTTTCGTGCCGACCAGACATTGAAAAACGAGTTCGGTGTGCTTAAAGTGAAAAGCCTCAAAGGAGGACTGGATTTCACCCAACTGACAAACGAAGAAATTGACCTGCAACTGACTCAGTACTTCCGTACTCATCCATTTATGCGAAGACATGACTTCCAATATCTTTGCGGAATGGCAAGAAGTACAGCCATGCGACATATCCGACGTCTGCGCGACGAGGGTAAATTGAAAAATATGGGTGGAGCCATGCAGCCGATTTATGTGCCGGGAAGTGGATATTATGGTAAGAATAAAGAAGTTAGTGTGAAAACGGAATAAGATTGGTCAACTCAAATCAGGACGAGACAGAGTGAGAGTAAAAAGTTACCCTCACCTACTCTCACCTTTACCCTCACACCTGTAACCCCGATGAATAAATGGATTGAGCACAAAGGGTGAGGGTGTGAGGGTAAAACGTCACCAACATTTATTTGAAAACATTCTTAATGCGAGCAACTATTATACAAGAGCACCTCCATACCGTTCCGTATTTTACCGAGGAATCTTAACCATTTCAACCGGCTGCTCCTGTATCTTATCCAACGGATGTGATTGATATTTTACCTTTGAGAAATCAATAGCCTTCAAATCGATGCAACGTATCGAATTGTTATAGGCCGTTTTATAATAAACCTTCCGGTTCGTGAGGTCGATAGCCGAGGTCCATTGCGTAGCACTGGGAATATCCGGAATATCACCCTGCGAATGTTCTATACCAATAGGAATATCAAAATTATTAAGCAAGTGGAAACATTGCTGCACGGTATCAAAGCCTGTAGCTCGTTGCGGAGCTGTCCCCCTATAAAAAGCAGCACGTACAAACCGCGAAGGAGGCGTGGCATCACCCGGAATACCGAGAAAACCGGAGTTGCCACCAGTAGGTTGCAATGTAATACCACTCAATTTTTGCATGGAAGCGTCACCCGGATGAAGATTGACGTAGTTGTTCAAATTAGTGAGTTGCCATTCAAAACCGGGGGCATTCGTCAACACTCCTACTGTATTCTCATAAAAATGCGGTACGCCACCTACAATTTCCAATACAACCTGACGCCCCGACGGTTCACCGATACGCCAATGTACTACCGCTGTCTTTTCCAGTCCTACAACACGTACAGAAGAAAGGGCTGCCTTCACCTCGTCAATAGTGGAAAACTGCGACAACAGCCACTCCGTCACTTGAAGGTCTGCCAGTGTCCGCTGGTTCTGTGCAGCATCATACGTTTCATATCCCCCATAATGAGGAAAGAAAAATAGTCCAGCCGAAAGTCCTGCCTCATTGATTCCTTCGGCAATAAACTCTTTTTGTACAACAGCCAGACCGACCACTCCATATTTTGCCGTAAACGTTAGTCCATTGACACCCGTAGGAGTGAATGACGTGAGCTGTTGACCACGTGGAATAATCACATACTCGCTTTGCAACACACCGCGCGCCCATTCAATCGTACGGGCCTGCACATAACTGCCGTCACGGGATGTCAGCGAGATTCCCGTACAAGCTACAGCCTGAAAAGTGCTGCCACATACGGCAGCAATCCCTAGCAATAAGTTCTTTGTCATCTTCATCATTATTTATATATTTATTTGCTAAAAACTCAATACTGTATAAAGACAACAAAATATGGGTTATTTTAGTTTGCAGACACCTCTCTCAAGAAAACTATTGTTTTTTGTTCGTCCCGTACTTTGCGGAACAATATACGTAGTTTGCTTCAATATGCAATCTCTTTTTTTTGGTTAAGCACCGGGAACATACGGATGAGTGAACCAGAAGCACGACCCTTCCCCCTCACGGGATTCGACTCCAATCTTTCCGCCCATCCTATTGACCAGGCTTTGACAGATGGATAATCCCAATCCGGCACCTTGTACAAATGAGTCTAATTTTACAAAACGATTTTAGTCTATCCGACTCTTCCGCTTTTTCCTTTGCCAAAATCAGCTCCAGTTCTACCTGCTTACGAGTAGTAATATCAGTGGCCAATTCCATGATTGCCCATCGTCCGTCGAGCCATTTTATCGCCATACTCTGGATGGTATACCAACGTTCGGTAATTGGATTATAGTCTTCCCAGAAATGAACACCTGTAAATTTGCGATCAGCATCGAGCAACTGTGGTTTCGGGCAATGCGCACACAATCCATTCAATCCTGCATTCAGCATTTTCCAGCATTCTGCATTTCCCGAAACCTGTCCGGCTTCTTCCCTGAAAGGCTTATTGGCAAAAATCACTTTCAATGTATCGTAATCACTCACAAAAATATTGGCATTGATATTGTCCAATACCTTTTGCATGGTTCGCTGCGACTGTTGCAGCGATGTTTCAACTTGCCAGCGTTTAGTAGCAGTAGATACAATTTGCGATATCTGGCTCATCAGTTCCACATCTTTTTCATCCCATTGTTTGTTCCAGCAAAAGTTAAATGACAGGAAGCCGAAATGCACCCCTAACTGCGACAAAGGAAAAACAGCAATAGCTTTTACACCTTGAATTTCAAGCATCTGAGTAATAAAGGGATCAAGCGAATAAATATCAGACGTACAGATGATATGGTTTTCTTCCAGCATGTCGAACCAGGGTTTTCCCGCTTCAATGGTCATACTCCGCAAGTAATCGATAGCGGGTTCTATACCGTCGTTGCACCATTCATTGGTGCATCCGTACGTAATTCCGTCAAGGTGGTTTTCCCATGTTGCCAAACGATCAACACCGGTATAACGACCGATTTCTGCAAGTGCCATATTCATAGCAGTAGGTATATCCGGTTCCAGTTGTAGTATTTGCAATACCTTGATAAATAATGCCTGCCGCCGGTTGGTTGCTTCGAGATTCTCCTGAATGGCAATCAGGTCTTTAGCATTTGTTCGAGCTTATAAACAGGATATATCGGATGCCGGAGGCTTCAGCGGATAAGGTGGTCAAACATCTGTCAAAAGTCACATATCCCAAAGGTTATCATATATTGGAGGCTGGCAAGACTGAAACGAATATCTTTTTCATCGAGAAAGGGATTGCCAGAGCTTATATTCCCGTAGACGGAAAAGAGGTAACGTTCTGGATTGGGAAAGAAGGGTCAACCATTGTCTCATTGAAAAGCTATGTAAATAATCAACAGGGGTATGAGTCAATGGAACTGATGGAAAACTCGGTGTTGTATCTATTAAAGCGCAAAGACTTACACGAATTATTCAAGGAAGATATCCATATTGCCAACTGGGGGCGCAAGTTTGCCGAATCAGAGTTCCTGCAAACAGAGGAAAGACTTATTTCTCTCTTATTCACCACCGCGTCCGAACGGTATATGAAGCTGATACAAAATAATCCGGAGCTATTACAGAGAACACCATTGGAATGTCTTGCTTCTTATCTGGGAATAACTCCGGTAAGTTTAAGCCGGATAAGGGCGAAATTGAAACGGGTACTTTGAGATAGAAACATATTTTTCAAAAGCGAACAGAAAGTGATATATTTGTGTTTTGAATGAATCAAAAGAGAGAAGTCATGAATATCGAAGATTATAGAGAATATTGCCTGTCAGTCAAAGGAGCAACAGAATGTATGCCGTTTGATGAACATACTTTGGTTTTCAAGGTTATGGATAAAATGTTCACTTTTGCTACATTACGTCCTAAAAACGGAAGATTCTGGGCGGATATGAAATGTAATCCTGATAAATCAGAAGAGCTCATAGAACAATACGAAGACATTTTTTGGGGACCTTTTTCGGATAAGAAACATTGGATAACCGTTTACTTGGAAGGAGATGTTCCCGATAAACTCATAAAGGAGTTGATTAGCCACTCGGTAGAAGAAGTTATAAAGAAGTTACCCAAGAAAAAACAAGAGGAATACAAGAACATGATTTAGGATTCGAAAAATAGACATATCCGGCACTACTATTATTGCTAAAAGTAGAGCCGGATAAAATCACTATACACCCCAAAACGCACACACGGATAAAATCATCGTATATTTAAAAACGTATGTCCCAGGAACACTTGCATTCTTCATTCCGGCAATCATGAATCTGGAGAAAAAATAAATGGACGAATTTTATTAACTAATGCTTTTTTAGAAGCATTTTTTTAGGTTATTTTGCGGAACAAATATCACGAACTCGTCAAATTATGGATTGGATTGGCCTTGATTTAACATTCCCTATCACCGACCCTACATGGATATTTCTCCTTGTACTCTTGATTATATTGTTTGCTCCGATATTATTGAATAAACTGCGCATCCCTCATATTATCGGGATGATCTTGGCAGGACTGGCTATTGGCGAACATGGATTTAATATCCTGGTACGAGACAGCAGCTTTCAGTTATTCGGGAAAGTCGGACTCTATTACATCATGTTCCTGGCTGGTCTGGAAATGAATATGGGAGATTTCAAAGAGACGCGAAACAAAGCATTAGTGCTCGGTTTACTGGCTTTTATCGTTCCCATCGGGATTGGATTCGTGGCCAATGTATCTTATCTGAAATATGGTGTAATCACCTCTATATTATTAGCCAGCATGTATGCCTCCCATACGCTCGTGGCCTACCCCATCGTCACCCGCTTCGGCATATCACGCCATCGTAGCGTAAGTATTGCCGTAGGAGGAACGGCCGTAACAGATACACTCACGCTGCTGGTACTGGCTGTTATAGGCGGACTGTTCAAAGGAGAAACCGGAGGATTGTTTTGGATTTGGCTGGTGGTAAAAGTAATCTTTCTAGGGGCACTGATCATTTATTTCTTTCCGCGCATCGGTCGTTGGTTCTTTCACCGGTACAATGACAACGTGATGCAATTTATTTTCGTACTTGCGATGGTCTTTCTAGGAGCAGGGTTGATGGAGCTTGTTGGTATGGAAGGTATCTTGGGAGCTTTCCTCGCAGGATTGGTACTTAACCGGCTCATCCCCCACGTCTCTCCATTGATGGATCATTTAGAGTTCGTTGGTAATGCACTTTTTATTCCTTATTTCCTTATCGGAGTGGGAATGTTAATCAACTTACGTGTTATTTTCGGAGAGGGGATGCCTTAAAAGTTGCCGCCGTGATGATAACCATGGCGCTGACAGGCAAATGGATTGCTTGCTGGCTCACTCAAAAGATATATAAGATGTCTGTTCTTGAACGAAATCTGATGTATGGTTTGAGTAATGCACAGGCGGCAGCCACATTGGCGGCTGTGTTAGTTGGATACAACATTATTCTGCCCACCGGCGAACGGTTATTGAATGATGATGTACTAAACGGAACAGTCTTGCTTATCCTGGTCACTTGCGTAGTGAGTTCACTGATTACCGAACGGGCAGCCAGAAAAATGGCGATGGATGATTCACAACCTGAAAATGAATCGTCGAAAGAAACAGAGAAGATTTTAATATCCATAGCCAACCCGGACACTATCGAGGACATGGTGAATCTTTCTCTAGTCATACGTGACCCCAAATTGAAAGATAATCTCCTGGCATTAAATGTCATCAACGACGATAACAACTCTGATAATCTACGAATTCGAAGCAAACATTATCTCGAAAAAGCTGAAATGACAGCAACGGAAGCAAATGTACCACTCAAAAAGGTCACCCGGTATGATTTGAATATAGCTTCCGGTATTATCCATTCAGTCAAGGAGAATGAGATTACGAGTATTATCACCGGCCTGCACCGCAAGAAAAACATCACAGATTCATACTTTGGAATACTTGCCGAACACTTATTGAACGGATTAAACTGTGAAATAATTATCTCTAAATTTCTGATACCGGTCCATACAATCAAACGGATTGTCGTTGCCGTCCCTCCTAAAGCCGAATATGAATCCGGTTTTCCGCATTGGATGGAGCACTTCTGTCGCATGGGGAGCACTCTTGGATGCCGCGTACACTTCTTTGCCAATGAAAAGACTACCATCCGCCTACAAGCGTGGATAAAGAAAAGGCATAAACAGACGCTTACCGATTTCTCTCTCTTAGAAGACTGGAATGACCTGCTGGTATTGACAGGACAGGTAAGTTACGATCATTTATTGGTTATTATCAGTGCACGACCAGGAACTCTTTCGTATGACAGTTCTTTTGAGAAGTTACCGAGACAGCTCGGGAAATATTTCTCCAACAATAGCTTTATCGTGCTGTATCCCAATCAGTCGGGAGAGCCATTGGATACGTCTTTCTTCTCTAAGCTATATACTGATACCGAAACCCGACATTACGAAAAGGTCGGTAAATGGTTTTACAGGTGGTTTAAGAAAGAGGGATAAAATTAGAATTGAAAAGTTCCGTTTAATTTATAAATATCGACACATTTATCTATATTTGTACCATTAGCAATTTTGCTATAAACACCTAAAGGAAAAGAATGGTATGTCAAACGTCGATTTTTCCAAAATAACAGAAGGAATCTATCATGTGATAGAAACTGAAGAGAAAATACTAACCGGGCTACAAAATGATACGATCACGTTGAAACGTAATAAACAAAATCGTACCATCAAACAGATTCTCGGACATTTGATTGATTCGGCATCAAACAATCACCAACGCATGGTCAGATTGCAATACAGTAAAGATTTGCTTTTCTTTCCCGATTACCGTCAGGATAATGATCTGTGGATAGCATTACAAGATTACCAAAATGAAGATTGGAATAACCTGATTCAACTATGGAAGTTTTTTAACCTGCATATCATTCAGGTTATAAAATCTGTAGACCAGACAAAACTGAATAGCTACTGGTGTGATTTTGAAGGAACAAAGGTTACGCTACAAGACATGATAGAAGGTTATCTAAGTCATTTACACCTGCATATTCATGAAATCCATGAATTAATGAATGCCTAAAAAGGATAGCGGTTGCAGTTCTTTATGTTCTATAAATATTAAGATGTACCCACATGGCAACTTATACTCATTTCGGCAAACAACCGGATGTACTGAAACATCTGATACTCTGTGAAGTTCTTAGAAATGAAGCCCCACAAGTATATGTAGAAACCAATTCCGCATGTGCCATCTACTCCATGACACAAACCCCGGAGCAGCAATATGGTATCTATCATTTCTGGAGAAAGCAGATGATGACAAATCTCTAAAAGATTCCATTTATTACCAACTGGAAAGTACAGAAATGGCAAAAGGAAATTATCTGGGTTCTCCTGCCCTGGCAATGAATGTATTAGGAAAGCAAGCAAAAAGGTTCGTATTCTTCGATTTAGAAAAGAGTGCGCTGGAGAATGTAGACATTTATGCCAAACAAATCGGATTAAGTACATCCGTAGAAATACATCATACCGACTCCCTGAAAGGCACAATAGAACTGTTGCCTTCACTTCCCGCATCCTCTTTCATCCATATCGATCCTTACGAAATAGACAAGAAAGGAGATTCAGGAGTAACCTATCTCGATATCCTGATACAGGCTACTCAATTAAGTATGAAGTGTTTATTATGGTATGGATTCATGACCGGAGATGATAAAGAATCTTTGGACAACTATATTGTATCCAGTCTGGAAAAGGCAGGTATCAAGGATTACATAGGTGTAGAGCTTACCATGAATTCAATAAGAAAAGACAATATATTATGTAATCCGGGCATTTTGGGAAGTGGTATTTTGGCTACAAATGTATCACAAATCTCCAAAGATACCATTCTTGATTACAGTAACAAACTGGTTGATATATACAAAGATGCTAAATACAAAGATTATGATGGAAGTTTATATATTCAGCATCTTTGATATCCACTTATTAATTTAATTACCTAGAACATTACTCTACAAACAGAGCGTCAGAAAGCCGGAGCTTTTAAAATCAGTTTCCGGCCTTTTGGCTATAAATTAACTTATTTCTTTGGCTGATTGTCCACAAACCATCTATTAGCCGTACATTTTTCGTATCGTCATCTTCCACGTTCCATGCATAACCTCCTGAAGGCAGGCCACGTCTCTCCAATATTTCATTGGGCTGATTATTGGAAAAGAAAAGTTCCAGTTGCGTAGAGTCAGGACTAAACACAATAAAGGCAGAAGCATTACTATCGTCCACCGATTCCGTGCGGATTCCTTTCTCAAACAAGCGGATACAGTCTTTTTGCACTTCACACCATACATATCCGGCAGAACCGATACAGCCATGTTCATCCCGATCACCTCCCACAATCGGAGATTGCGGATACTGAACTAATTTAGAAGCCGGCATTCCCGGTGTATATATTCCGGTATAGAACACTTCCAGCGTATCATTCAGAAGCAAACCGTTGACTTCATCTTTATTTGCATCCATCGTACTGAACGAAAGGGTATCATTCTTATCAGTAACAATCGTTACCGTATTCATGGTTGCATCACTAACGATTCCTTTTGAGCTTGCCACTTTTGACGAGCAACCTGCCATGAGGCAGAGCGTACCTACTGCTAATAATATTGTTTTCATTTTCTTTAATTGGGGCCTTGTTTTTAAATTAATGCAAAGATAAAGGTTATACTGCCAATATTTCGCTTTTACAAAATAAATTAATTTCCGGGCAGATTGTTCACCAGCTACACACAAAATGCCTATATTGGACAACGATCTATTAGAAAATCAGCCTACCTTTGTGATATGGATAATCAAAAGTAAATACAGAATACCATGAAAGAAACTTTGCAGATTCCCACTCCCGAAGCACTGGAAGCCTTGATAGGTAAGGAACTTTATGATATATGGACTTCACTTTGCCAGCTTATCGAGCAAAAGTACAATATGGAACAACTATGGAACCATGGAGGAAAAAAATGGACATACGAATATAAATATCGCAAAGGCGGAAAAACGCTGTGTGCCCTATACGCCAAAGAACAAACGATTGGCTTCTTGGTCATTTTAGGTAAAGATGAGTGTGCCAAATTTGAATCTCTGCGGGAGGTCTTTTCCAATGAGACTCAAAAGATATACAATGAGACGACTACTTTCCACGATGGGAAGTGGCTTATGTTCGAATTGAAAGACACTTATTTATTTAATGATATGGAGCGACTGCTATCCATCAAACGAAAACCCAACCGATGATTGAATCAGATATAAATAAAAGGTATTGTCAAAGTTGCGGGATGCCTCTCCGCTTTGATATAGAGAAATATCTGGGTACTAACTCCAACGGTTCCCGAAGTGACGAATATTGCTACTACTGTCTGAAAGACGGAAAATATATCGTCGACATTCCGATGTCGGAAATGATTAATATCTGGATAAAATACACTGATAAGTACAATGAATATGCAGATACCGCTTATTCGCCGGAGGAACTTAGGCGAATACTCAACGAACGGCTCCCCAAACTGAACCGATGGAAACAGAAGTTGGAAACCAGTAATATCCATCACCAAAAGATTCAGGATATAGTCGTTTACATCAACAATCATTTATTCGATAGTTTAGATGCAGATATACTTAGTACGATAAGCGGACTTTCCAAATATCACTTCAGAAGAGTGTTTCAAACCGTTGCCGGAGAAAATATCGGAAGCTACATACAACGTTTGCGCCTCGAACATATAGCACATCTGTTAGTATCCACCGACTTTACATTAAATCAGATTGCGGAGCAGACAAACTATCAGACTAAATTTAGTCTGGCAAAAGCTTTCAAAAAACATTTTGGAGTGTCAACCTCTCAATACAGGGAGAAATATAAGCCGATGTATGACGAACAGCATGCGGTTATCACTCCTGAAATCCGGTCGATTCTGCCGATGAAAGTATTTTGTATCGAGGTGGGTGAAAAGTATAAGGATGAACTCCGATACAAATTAATATGGGACAGGCTCACCAACTATGCTAGACAGCGCAATGAAGAAAAGTCGAATGATAAGTTTGTCAGCCTTAGTATGGACGACCCGGCCATCACCCCAATAGATAAATGTCGCTTCTATCTCGGGGTCATAATCGATAACAAAGAAAATGATTTCCAGCCGGGAGTGATAGAAGTTCCCGGTGGTCGTTATGCTATATTCAGGCATATCGGTGACTACTCTTTATTGCATAAATTCTACCGGACTATTTATGAAGAGTGGTTCCCGGAAAGTAAATATCGTCCTCAAAGCACCTTTAGCTTTGAAATGTATATGAACCGCCCTGCCTCCACCCTTAGAACAGAACTAATTACCGACATCTATATTCCGGTCATCAAGAAATAATTAATTATCAACCCTCTAAAAACAATGTATTATGGGAAAAATTTCAGAAATCATGCTATTGAAGCAACCGGAACAATCCGCTTTGGCTGTTGAAGTACAAACAGATATGAACGGAATGTCGGAAGCTATCGGGAAGAATTTTGTAAAAATAGACTCTTTATTTAAGGAACAGGGTGAAGTCACTACCGACATCCCCTACGTTGAATATCCCAACTTTGAAAGTCTGACGGAACAAAATATCAGAATGATTATTGGTCTAAAGTCAACCAGAGAGTTACAAGGTGAAGGGGATATACGGTCTATAACGATACCAGAAAAAAAAATAGTTTCCTGCCTACATAGAGGAACTTACAAGGAACTGGCTGCCCTGTACAACGAGATGATGGAATGGATAAAAAACAACGGTTACAAACCTTCGGGAACATCCATCGAATATTATTACAGCAATCCCAACGTACCCGAAGAAGAACAGGTGACGAGAATAGAAATGCCACTATTATAAATGTTGATTTCATCTACTTCATCATGTAGATTCTTCCCAAGCTCCAATTATTGTTATTTGATTCAAAACGGTACGGAAAGGAATGAAACAGATTCTTTTATAAATGCCATATTTTAGTTCTAATGTAAATATTATTACAGTAGTAGATGCAATAGAAATAAACGGTGTTGCCAAAAAAATGTCAATAAAACTCCTATGTATTTCTGATAGATAACGTTATTTTGTAAAACACTGTTATCCAGGCGGTTACTATTCGGGCTTTTCCTTTAAAACCAATGACCCGTTTCTCACCGAGAAACAACCTTTTCGACACCGAGAAACGAAGTGTTTCTCACCGAGAAACGAATCGACTGTTGAAGTCCTAAACTTAAATTAAGAAAATTGTTCGTCTCTTTTATTTTTGACGCTTCTATCGTAGGAATGTATATGTTGAAATATATTTCAATGATAATCTTGTCATGTCTAAAATATAATGATATGGAATAAATTTATAACTGAATAGCAAGCAATTATAAAAAATGACTGAATGAATTATTTGCAATCAAACAACAACAGATACAGACATCATTTTTGTATCTTTGCCAAGTACAGAATAAACATGAAAAGAGAAATCCTATATCAAAAGATAGCCGGCACTATCGCCTGGCAAATAAAAACAGGTATATGGAAAGCAGGCGAGAAATTACCTTCTTTACGTACTATCAGCAATGAATATGGCGTAAGTTTAAACACAGCCATTCAAGTATATTATGAATTGGAAAAGGAAGGATTCATCATTTCCCGCCCCAAATCAGGGTACATTGTCAATTATAAGCCACTAAATTTGTCTGCGCCGGCAACAACACAGCCTTCCGCCCAATCTCCGGGAAAGGAAGAAACAGACTTAATCATGGAAGTATATCATTCCATCGAAGATTCGTCTATCACCCGTTTTTCGCTGGGAATACCGGAAGATGTTTTATTGCCTATTGCCAAACTCAATAAAGAACTGGCCAAGGCCATGTATTCACTTCCGGGAAACGGCACCAGGTATGAAGACCCTCAAGGAAACATTCGTTTGAGAAACTATATTGCCCGTTTTGCGTATAGCTGGAATGGAAATCTGACCGAAGATGATATTGTTACTACCACAGGAGTAACCAATTCCATCTCTTTAGCATTATCTGTTATTGCTCAAAGAGGAGACACGATAGCTGTTGAAAGTCCTGTTTATTTCGGGATATTACAGTTGGCCAACAGTATGGAGCTTCATGTGCTGGAACTGCCGACCAATCCTGTAACAGGCATCGAACCCGATGCTTTAAGAAAAGTATTGCCGCAGATCAATCTATGCCTGCTTATCAGTAATTTCAGTAATCCGCTTGGGAGTTGCATGCCCGATGAACATAAGAAAGAGATAGTACAGATGTTGGCGGAACACAATATTCCTCTGATTGAAGATGATTTATACGGCGATGTATTCTTCGGACATTCACGCCCTAAGCCATGCAAAGCTTTCGATGAAAAGGGACTTGTGTTATGGTGTGGTTCTGTATCAAAGACGTTAGCTCCCGGTTACCGGGTAGGCTGGATTGCCCCCGGTAAGTTTAAGGATGCTATTATTCGTCAGAAACATATTCATTTAATATCCACTCCTACCCTCAACCAAGAAGCCATTGCCAACTTCATGGAGAACGGCAGGTATGAGAATCATTTACGCAAGTTGCGCCATGAGCTACATTCCAATAGTCTTCATTTGGCACAAGCTATTACCGACTATTTTCCCGAAGACACTAAAATCATCACTCCACAAGGAGGTTTTATGCTTTGGGTGGAACTGAATAAAAAGATTGATACCACGGAGCTATATTACAAAGCGATGCAACATAAGATCAGCATTGCTCCCGGACGCATGTTTACTCTGCACGACCAGTACAGAAACTGTATGCGCTTGAGTTTCGGTCAGCAATGGAGTGCTTTCATTGAAGAACGCTTGCAGGTTTTGGGAAACATTATCAAAGAATCATTTTGATTGACTGATATACTCCTTTACCACTTCGCCGAGGGTTTTAAGTCCTTTCTCTATTTTGTCTTCGGGCATATTAGAGTAGTTGATCCGAAGCGTATTTTCCTTGTTTCCGTTCGGATAAAAGGAGCCTCCCGGAACAAAAGCAATCTTTTTCTCCAGGCTTCTGACTAAAACATCACGTGCCGAAATCCCTTCGGGAAGTTCTATCCATGTAAATAATCCGCCTTCGGGACGAGTAAACTTTATAGTATCAGGGAAATAACGTTCTATACTTTCAATCGCCACATTTCTGCGTTTTCTGTATACTTCTACTATTTTGGCAATATGTTTATCAATATCATAGCGCTTCAGGTATTCGGCGATGGTCATTTGGGCAATCGTGTTGCATTGTAAATCCGTACCTTGCTTGACCAATACGTATTTGCGGATAATCTCTTTATCCCCCGCAATCCAGCCAATCCGGAAACCGGGACAGAATATTTTAGAGAAACTACCTGTACACAGGATATTTCCAGCCTCATCAAAAGACTTTATAGATGGCAAAGACTCTCCTTCAAACCTTAACTCGCCGTACGGATTGTCTTCAATAACTGCAACACCATACTTTGCGGATAATTCAGCCAGTTTCCTGCGTCTTTCCAGGCTCCACGTCTTTCCGGTAGGATTCTGAAAAGTAGGTATTGCATATATCAGCTTTATATGAGGAGTATTGCTCAAAATTTCTTCCAAAACATCCATCATCATACCGTCCTCATCCGTGGGAATTTCAATAAAGCTACATCCATACGCTTTGAACGCGCTGATTGCAGCCAAATATGTTGGGCTTTCGCAAAGTACGATATCTCCCTGGTCCAGAAAAACTTTTCCGGATAAGTCCAATCCCTGTTGTGAGCCGTGGGTAATCAGAATATTATCTTTATCGAAAGCCGTGCCCAAACGTTCGTTCATCCGGTTGGCAATCCATTCGCGCAAAGGAGCATAACCTTCTGTTGTAGTATATTGGAGCGCTTTCGTACCTGCCTCTTTCAATACGATCTGATTGATCTCATTGATTTCATCTATCGGAAAAAGTTCTGGAGCAGGCAGACCACCTGCAAACGAAATCACATCTTCCTGTTCGGTGACTTTTAATATCTCTCTTATTTCCGAAGCCTTTATATAAGACATTCTTTTAGCAAAATTCAACTTCATAACCTTTAAGTATATTAGGAGATTAAAACAACACTGCAAAGTAAATCAAAAAAGAAAGACGAGAACAGATACACTTTTTTATATATTAACAGGTACAGATGACTGACTTTTCAAAGGATAAGTATATGAAGTTAATCTCCCCGATTACTTATTTCGTCATGAGTAATCAGGGCATTCGTCGAATAATCCTATACAGAACCTTGTTTAAACCTACCTTTGCACTGAAAACAAAAGTAATTGATAGTAACTATGGAAGAGCAAATACTCATTTTTCGAACCTCGGTTAGAAATGCACGGGATATAAAACATATCGCAGCGCTGTTCACCCTATGTCCCCAAATCTACAAATGGAATGTAGATATGGAGGACTGGGAAAAAAGTGTTGAGAATAGAATGTCAGGGAATCACCCCGACTGAAATATCAAAGGCATTACGCGCTATCAACATTTATGCGCAGGAACTGGAATGAAGGGGCAATGCGCCCCTTAATAAATTCACCATCCACCTTTTTCATTTTCACTCTTCAATCATTAATTCCATCTGTATGTCTCCTCTTTCATAAGTCGTGTGATATTCGGGAAGTTCCTTGAAGCCCAACTTATGATAAATATGGATAGCCGGTTTCAGACGCGTATTGCTCTCTATAAAGATTCTTTTACCACCAAGCTCCTTCGCTTTATTTACAACTGCTTCGCAAAGCAGTACTCCAATACCTTTGCCCTGAACCTTAGGGCTGACAGCCAGTTTGGCCAACTCATAATCATAAAGCGGATGATCCATCTTACACAAAGCACATACACCGACCGGCTCATCTTTATAAAGAGCCACCAAAATAGCTCCTCCCTTATCCAGAATATATTCCTTTGGATGATCCAAAGCCTTGTAATCGGCCTCTTCCATCCGAAAATAAGCAGTTATCCACTCTTCGTTAAGGGTCCGGAAGGCAGATTGATAGCAAGGTTCATAAGGAACTATTTTGATGTCCTTACTCTCTCGTTCCTTTTTCGCTTCCTTCACCCGCTCCAACAGGGATTTATCCAACAAAAGATTCTCCCATTCTTCGATAGCCTCCCAAAGGTCATTCCGGGTTTGCTGCGTGATTTGCTCAATAGCTGCCGTAACATCTATACACTGTTCCGAAAAAGAGTCGGACATTCTTTTTCCTTTGGCAGATAACATGACCATGTTTCTTCTCCCGTCGGATTTGTCCTTTGTCTCCTTCACTAATCCTTTAGCTACCATTTCTTTAATAATATTACTCACGGAAGGATGAGAATGACCAATCTCTTTGGCTATGGACGTAATGGTTTTTGCCTCCCCACGTGATAATACAAAAAATACAGGAAACCATTTCGGTTTGAGGTCTACTCCAAACATTTTATAGATGGCGGCTGCATCTACTGTTATTTTATCGGTCAACATGCGTAATCTGCTACCGATGGCTAATTTGCCTGTCTGATTAAAAAAGTCCATGTTTTTATTAGTTGCGTCACTAAATACGTAATTGATTACGCAAATATATTAGCTTTTTATAATATGAACAAACATTTTTCGCAAAAATACGTAAGCCGTTACATAATTAGTTCTATTTATGGATAAACATCAGGAAATTTAGCTTATGTGCAAAGTGCTCCTTTGGATTTTTCCCAATATTTTGGGGAACTGCCAGAAGAACAACAAAGTACAACAAATTGCTGCTGTCGCATCGGATATTGCTTCAGCCGCATATACACCGGCTACTCCCATAAAATGTGGCAATATTAATGCCAATGGGATCAATAGGATTGCTTTGCGCAACAAGGCTATGAAAATAGAAATTTTTGCTTGTCCCAAGGCTACAAACATATTTTGGCAGGCTCGTTGCAATCCGAAAATAGTCATACCACCCAAGAAAACAGGCATTGCCCAGCGGACTGTTTCTATCAATCTTTCATCACTCGTAAAGGCGGAAGCTACTGTTGAGGGGAAAAGAATCATAAACAACATCAGCAGTAAGTTGAATGAGAACATGGTTATCAGTGCAATACGGAAACAGTCTTTGACACGCTGTTTGTCACCATGGCCATAATTATAACTCACAATAGGAATAAAGCCTTGCGCAAATCCTGTTAATGGGACACTTGCAAATTGCATCGCACTTTGCAAGATGGTCAATGCGCTGACGTAAATATCTCCAAAATCTTTCAAGCTACTATTCAGCACAAAGCCGACCAGGCTTTCGGTACTTGCCATAATAAACGGTGATACGCCCAAAGCAAATATAGAAAGTATTATTTCCCGGTTCAACGCCATATAACGTTTTTCTAAAGGGAGAGAGGCGTGCCGGGAGAAAAGGAAAGTTAAAACCCACACTGCACTACATGCCTGTGAAAGCACTGTAGCCAGAGCTGCACCTTTTACTCCCATATCGAGCCAAAAAATGAAAATCGGGTCGAGGACGATATTCAACAGTGCTCCTATTAATACCGAGTACATGGCGATAGCAGGACGCCCTTGTGCATTGATAAAAGAATTTAATCCTGTGGATATTTCTACGAAGATAGTTCCTAATAAATAGATAGAAAGATAGTTGACTGCATACTCCAATGTATTTTCTGAAGCTCCTGTAAAGAGTAGAATCGGCTCCATAAAGGTATATGCGATGAGAGAAGTAAACAAGGTGAATAGTATCAGCAGGATAAAACCATTACCCAGAATTTTTCCGGCACGTGAACGATCCCCCTGTCCGAGTGCGATAGCCGCTAACGGCGCACCGCCACCTCCTACTATCGCTGAAAAAGAAGAAATCAGTATAACAAGAGAAGTCGTTACTCCTACACCCGCCAATGCATCCGTACCAATCCCAGGGATATGACCAATATAAATACGGTCGACCATGCTATAAAGCAAATTGACGAATTGTGCTGCTACTGCCGGAAGCGCCATCTTGAAAACCAGTGGCAACATACGCTCGGTTCCCAGACGTTCTTCATATTTATTTATCATCCCAAACTTCTTTTTCTAAAATCAGTTGCAAAGTTATAAGAAAAACAGGCTTCCGATTTAAAACCATTGGATAAAATAAATATAATACATCAGTTATCTCCGTGTAAGAAATCCATAGATATACTGATTGATAAGGTTGTGTTGTTCTTCCGTTCCATTCTCCCCCATATTACTATGCGTTATTCCGTCCAATTTCACAACCTTCATCCGGAATTGTTCCTGCTCCTTTTCAGTGGGTAATACTCCTGAATCCGCATCATAATCGCATCCTCTTAACGTATAAAGTCGAGGATTCCGTGTTCTAGGCATTATCATTCTGCGATGATCCATAGATATGGCTTTATTTATCAACTGCGGATATCGGGTAGCAAATAACATGGTCATATCTCCGCCATTGGAATGTCCTATCAATATAAAGTCATTCCAATTTAATTGTGGCTTCAATTTCTTAAATTCCTGAATAGTAAAAAGAATATTTGCCACTCCCCTTTCCCAATTTGGCATGCGTGTTTCCATGAAATTACCTTCCATGGCCAAAAGAGGATCATCTGCCAATTCATGTTGTATGCTTATTACGTAAAAGCCTTTCTGGGAAAGGAATCGTGTTAGATAGGCATAAGTCTGATTGGACTTATTATTTTTATTTCCATCGTAGCCGTGGCTAAATATAATGACTTTTGTTTTCGAATTCACTTTGTGCGGCTGATAGACGGCTAGCGGTATCACTCTGTTTCTTGAAGCATCAAAAAGGCAAGTCGAAAACTCTATTTGTGAGAAACAAGAGAGTGCTGATAATAAAAGAACAAATACAATAATTAGTTTCTTCATGTCTATGATGTGATATTTATCTTTTTCAGTTTTTCAATCTTTCCACCTATAATATAAGGTATACATTCGGATATCTTCTCAATACTCCAATCCCACCATTGCAATTTCTGCAATTGAACAATCGTATTCTCATCAAAACGCTTCCGAATTTCTTTAGCTGGTGTCCCACCTACTATCGTATAAGGAGGCACATCTTTCGTAACTACTGCCCGTGATGCTATGACCGCTCCATCCCCAATATGCACTCCGGACATGATAACTGCTTCATACCCGATCCACACATCATTACCTATCACTATATCACCTTTGTTATCCCAAGCAGAAGTTACATCTCCTTTATCTAAATTCCATTCCTCAAAAAAGATAGGAAACGTATAATTGGATAAAGAACCCAATGTGTGGTTTGCGCTGTTAAAAAGAAATTTGGCTCCACAAGCAATGGAACAGAATTTGCCAATTATCAATCGGTCTTTATTAATCGGATAATGATATAATACATTGTTCTTCTCAAAAAGAACAGGATCATTTACAAAGTCATTGTATATTGTATAATCACCTACCATAATGGCAGGATTCTTAATCACTGTATTCAGATAAACAGTCTGGAAATCATTGGTGCGAGGATATGTTTTTGAATTCATTGTGTCAGCAGAAGAGGATTTATATTACATAGCAAATATACAAGATAAATTTCAGACTATCACACAACGAACTAAATATGTATCCCATATTGATGCTTCACTTCAGCCATTACAAACGTGCTTTCCAGTGATCCTAAGCTATCAATCGTCCCCAACACATTCAAAATAAACTCTTGATAATACTTCATATTCGGAGCATGAATCTTGAGCAGATAATCATAACTTCCCGATATATTATAGCATTCGGTTACTTCAGGAATATCTTGTATGATTCGCGTAAACTCTGCTGCAATATCCCTGTTCAGCCGTCTGAGCTTCACACTGCAAAACACGACGAATCCCTGATTCAACTTTTCAGCATCCAGCACAGCAATATATTTCTTTATATATCCGCCGCTTTCGAGCCGTTTGAGCCGTTCAAAGACAGGAGTTGATGAAAGACTCACCCGTGCAGCCAACTCTTTTGTCGTCAATCGGGCATTCTCTTGCAGAGTACGGAGTATCTGCAAATCCACTTTATCCAATTTATCAAAAGTATCCATAGAAAAATATTCTTCTAAAGGGTGATTTCTAGGAATAGCACAGTTATATTATTCCATATAATGGCACAAAAATAGTATTATTTTCTATATTTCAGCTATATATTGTTCGATATTCCTACGCTGTCTAACTTTGCAAGAAAATAAAGACAAAATATTAAACTTTAAAAACATACGATTATGGAAAGAAAGAACTTACACTTCGAGACATTACAGATTCATGTAGGACAGGAACAGGCAGACCCGGCAACAGACGCACGCGCAGTACCTATCTATCAGACAACTTCCTATGTATTCCATAACTCCGCTCATGCAGCCGCACGTTTCGGCCTGCAAGATCCGGGAAATATCTACGGACGCCTGACAAACTCTACACAAGGCGTTTTCGAAGAACGCGTAGCTGCCCTTGAGGGAGGAGTAGCAGGGTTGGCAGTTGCTTCCGGTGCCGCCGCCATCACTTATGCTTTCGAAAACATTACTCGTGCAGGCGACCACATTGTAGCTGCCAAAACAATTTACGGAGGAAGCTATAACTTACTGGCTCATACCTTACCCAGTTATGGCATCACAACAACATTCGTTGATCCAAGTGATTTATCGAACTTTGAAAAAGCCATTCAGGAAAATACGAAAGCCGTATTTATCGAGACATTGGGAAATCCGAACTCAAATATCATTGATATAGAGGCAGTATCCGAAATTGCCCACCGTCACAAAATACCTTTGATTATTGACAACACATTTGGTACCCCGTATTTAATCCGCCCTATCGAACACGGAGCAGATATCGTAGTACATTCCGCAACAAAATTCATTGGCGGACACGGTTCGTCATTAGGAGGAGTCATTGTAGATTCGGGCAAATTCGACTGGGTAGCTTCCGGCAAATTTCCACAACTAACCGAACCTGATCCATGCTATCATGGCGTACGCTTCGTTGATGCAGCCGGTCCGGCTGCCTATGCCATCCGTATCCGGGCTATTCTGCTGCGCGACACAGGTGCCACCATCAGTCCATTCAACGCTTTTATCCTGTTGCAAGGCTTGGAAACTCTTTCCTTGCGCGTAGAACGCCATGTAGAAAATGCATTGAAGGTAGTGAATTTCTTAAACAATCATCCGAAAGTGAAGAAAGTGAACCATCCGTCATTATCCAATCATCCTGACCATGCACTGTATCAACGTTACTTCCCGAATGGTGCCGGTTCCATTTTTACTTTCGAGGTAAAAGGCGGACAAGAGGAAGCACACCGCTTCATCGACAGCCTGGAGATTTTCTCCCTGCTTGCCAATGTTGCCGATGTGAAATCATTGGTGATCCACCCGGCAAGCACTACCCATTCACAGCTCAATGCACAGGAACTCGCCGAACAGGAGATTTATCCGGGCACCGTACGTTTATCAATTGGAACGGAACATATTGATGACCTGATTGCGGATTTGGATCAGGCGCTTGCCAAAATCTAACATTCAATCATTGAACTTTCCATGACTGCAAGATGTTATACCTATATAACATTAAAACATTGCAGTCATGGAAAAATATTTAATACACAGCAACGAACTGCATCTGATAGACGCAGAGAAAATTCACCAAGCAGTAGAAAAGAATGGTGGAATCACTCGATATGGCCGCAGGGTCAACCACTAATTTCGATCTCTATCAGGTTGTGGAAAACTACTTTAAAGATCTCGAGAAAAGGAGAAAAATTAATCATGTACTGGGAATCAAAGAAGATAGATATGAACTAGCCGAAGATTTCGGTATAAAATAAAAAAGAGATTTATTCAATCACACCAGACAAGTTTTCCAAAAAATAAGGGAGTTGCACGTTAAGTACAACTCCCTTATTTTTTGAATTATCAGAGTATAACAATCAATTTCCCTGATGCACAGTAAGCTGTGGGAAAGGGAAGTTGATACCTTTTTCATTGAAGGTTTCGTAAATAGCTTTATTGGTATCGAAATAAACACCCCAATAATCTCCGCTATTTACCCATACACGTACCACCACATTCACACTGCTGGCATCTAGCGCATGAAGAGCTATAAACGGAGCAGGTTCATTCAAGATACGTTTATCTTCAGCCAGAATATCACGAACTATCTGCTGAACCTTATTGTAATCTTCCCCATAATCTATACCAATAATCCATTCTACACGGCGGGTTTCCTGGTGACTGTAATTAATCACTACTCCACTACTTAATGAACCATTCGGTATATAAATCAGTTTATTATCCCCAGTAGTAAGGATGGTATGGAATATCTGAATTTCTTTTACTGTACCGGCTGATCCCTGCTGTGTTTCTATCCAATCGCCAACTTTATAAGGTTTGAACAAAAGCACAACCAGTCCACCGGCAAAGTTCTGCAAATTGCCGGACAAAGCCATACCGACAGCGACACCGGCCGAAGCCAACAAAGCTGCAAATGATGTCGTTTCAACTCCCAAGCACCGACAACGGAAATAATCAACAGGATGGTCAGCAGAATATTTACCAGACTTCTAACGAAAGTTTTGATACTTACATCTACTTTTCGTTTATCCATCAGACGCCTGATGAATTTGTTGAGCAGCGAGATGAGGAAACGTCCGACAATAAAGACAAGGACCGCAATCAATATACGTTCTCCGGCACGAATACCGAAGTCTATCAATTGTTGAGTAATCAGCGAAAGCTTATCCAATCCGTCAGCATTGGCAATCGCCTCTTTCATTAATTCGTCTGCAGCCACTTGCACAGAGTCCGCAGCCTGTGTTGCTGTGCTTGAATAATAGTAGCATAATTTATATGATATTAAGTGAATAAATGCAGTTTGGTTATTTCAACAATTTACAAAGTTACATTGTTTTAAGCAATCTAAAAGTTTTTTTTGCTTTCCTCCCGTAAAAGCAGTATTTTTGTCACCGATTCACTGGTAGGGGTGCCTTAACATGACGGGCTGAGAACATACCCATAGAATCTGATCCGGGTAATGCCGGCGTAGAGAACTAATTAGTAAGCAAAAATGAAAAGAATTGTATGGAGGCCGTCGCCTTATTGGGCGCAGGTATCACTGTTCATGCACAGACGAGTGCAGAATCCGACAGTTTGAAAGTAATTAACCTGCAAGAGGTGCAGGTAGTGTCCACACGTGCCACAGCCAAAACTCCCGTGGCATTCACCAATATAGGCAAAGCAGAACTCAAAAAAGTAAATTTCGGGCAGGATATTCCCTACCTGCTGAGCATGACTCCTTCTACGCTGACCACATCGGATGCAGGATCTGGCATCGGCTACACGACACTTCGCGTACGTGGAACCGATGGTACACGCATCAACATCACGGTAAACGGCATACCGATGAACGATGCCGAAAGCCATAATTTGTTCTGGGTAAATATGCCCGACTTTTCTTCTTCCGTAAAGATATGCAAGTGCAGCGCGGAGCAGGTACATCGACGAACGGAGCAGGTGCTTTCGGAGCCAGCGTCAATATGCAGACCGAAGGTGCATCAATGAAACCGTATGCCGAATTCAATGGCTCTTACGGTTCTTTCAACACGCACAAGGAAACAGTGAAAGTGGAACCGGCCTACTCAATAACCACTGGACTTTTGACGCCCGCCTTTCCAACATCGGTACGGACGGATATATCGACCGGGCTTCGGTAGACCTCAACTCTTACTACCTGCAAGGAGGTTATTTCGCAGAGAACACTTCCGTCAAGCTGATTGCATTTGCCGGAAAAGAAAAGACTTATCATGCTTGGGGATATGCAACGAAGGAGGAAATGGAGAAATTCGGAAGACGATACAATCCTTGCGGGGAAATGTATACTGACGCCGACGGCAACAAATATTATTACGACGACCAAACAGATAATTATCTGCAAAAGAATTATCAGCTTCTCTTCAATCATACTTTCTCGACAGCCTGGAATCTGAACGTTGCCTTACACTATACCAAAGGCGACGGGTATTATGAAGAGTACAAAGACGGCAGATACCTGATAGAATATGGTTTAAAATCATTTACAATAGATGGAACCGAAGTATCTAAAAGCGATTTAGTCCGTCAAAAGAAGATGGACAACAAATTCGGCGGCGGCGTTTTTTCTCTCAATTACATGGCTAACAGGCTAAATGCGTCTCTGGGAGGTGGTTTGAATCAATACCGGGGAAATAACTTCGGAAAAGTGACCTGGGTGAAAAACTACGTCGGCAACCTGTCTCCCGAACATGAATATTACCGCAACAAATCAAGAAAACCGATGGGAATATCTATCTGAAAGCGAACTACGATCTTACTAGAGGACTAAGTGCTTATGCCGATCTCCAGTATCGCCACATCAACTATACCATCGACGGAAACAATGATAAATATGACTGGAGTAAAAACGCCCTGCGCCCGCTAGCCGTAGATAAGAAGTTCGATTTCTTTCAATCCGAAAGTAGGATTAAACTGGAATATAACTCCCAATCACCGCGTCTATGCTTCTTTCTCGGTAGCACAAAAAGAGCCGACAAGAAACAATTATACGGACGGCGATCCCGACTCCTACCCGAAAGCCGAAAAACTGCTTGATTACGAAGCGGGATATACGTTTGCCAACCCATGGCTGACGGCAGGTGCCAACTTCTACTACATGGATTACACCGACCAACTTGTCCTGACCGGTGCTTTAAATGATATTGGTGAAGCACTGACCGAAAACATTCCGGACAGCTACCGCATGGGAATCGAATTAATGCTCGGTATCAAACCCTGTAAATGGTTCCAGTGGGACATCAATGCCACATGGAGCAAAAACCGTATTCAGGATTTCGTAGAGAGCCTGCCGGGCTACCACTATAATGACGACGGTAGCTCTACTTCTCTCCCGACTATTCAGATAAAGCATAAAGACACTCACATTGCTTTCTCACCGGACTTCTTACTCAACAA